>Ga0302126_10000387_pt1 | contig 29108 bp, 24 predicted proteins | sample CB4_20m_MG_FD_203108 | JGI IMG/M metagenome (GOLD analysis project Ga0302126, IMG submission 203108) | Marine microbial communities from Western Arctic Ocean, Canada - CB4_20m | ecosystem: Environmental > Aquatic > Marine > Oceanic | place: Canada: Western Arctic Ocean | collected 2017-09-24 | reverse complement strand
AATAGAGGCAGCGTCTTCGGCAGCGGCAGACGAGGAGGGAGAAAAGTTTACCACTGGTTCTGAAAGATTCGTTCGAAAGTCCCATACTTTAACAGAACCATCTCGACTTCCCGTGATACAAAGTTGTGAGTTCTGATTGCTAAAACCGTCAATGCAATTGATTATTTCGTCGTGTGCATTTTTTATTATTCGCGTAGGTTTGGTCAAATTTTCTAAATCAAAAGAGATCAGTTGACCATTAAAATCACCAGCGATAAACTCTCTTTCCGTTTTGTCCGAGGCATTAAATGTACCACATTTCAGAGCATTATCGTGATCGCCTTTTTGTTTCAGTGTCATTGCAAGAGATGATGATTTATTACCGTTATTATTATCAATGTCTTCATCTATAGTAGGAGTATGACTTTCGAGCTCGAAAATATTAATACTTCCAGTGCCTCTCGCGTGAGCAGCTAAAACACAAAAGCGAACGCTGGAGGGAACCCATTTCACGTCATGAATTGTATAATCGAGAGATAAGGAACTGTGTACTGATATTTGAGCAGCTTTTTCTTTCATTATTATTTATTATTAATGTTTATAATTAAATAGACCGCGTGCTTAAAGTGAATATGAAGACTGTGAGAGAGAAAAAAAGAGAGAGAAAAGTTTTAATTATTATTACCGTAATATATTCGTATTTTATTATTATCATTATTAGTATTCATCCCAATCATATATAATTAGCTAACCTCTAACGTCACAAAACCCGCATCAGTGTGGATCGCTTTTATTTGCTATTTCTATAGCGCAAGATATTATTATTTTTGTTTTTAATTTGTTCGCTTTTTCTGCCGCACTCGTACACACGGCTACGCTCTAAAGCTCCTTTTGTTTGTTTTACGTACTCTCGTACCTTTTATTTCGCTCACTCTCTAATCAAGTTTTCCTATATATATACGTTAAAAAAACCCGTGTCATATAATACTTCTCTGCTCTTTTCACTTTACTTTTCAACACACCACCATTTCCAAAACCTGACAAGAAGACTAAATCTAATCTCATTTGGTTTTTTCTCTCACCATTTCTCTCACGCACTTCCTCTCCACCTTTCACACAATATTTCTCTCTCCTCCTCTCCATCAATCGTCATCACGAATTAACCCAAAGACGGGAAAGCGGAACTGTCCATGACGTTGATACCACCACGGCCACCGCCACCACGGCCACCGCCCGGAGGACCTCTGCCGCCAGCGGGAGCACCACCTCTGCCACCGGCGGAAGCACCGCCTCTGCCGCCAGCCGATGCGCCCCCTCTACCGCCACGTCCGCGGTCACCGCCACGACCACCACCGCCGCCACCGGATTTGCGGTCACCACCACGTCCACGGTCACCACCACGTCCACGGTCACCACCACGTCCACGGTCACCGCCGCGACGATCGCGTTTGTCATCATCGCGGTCGTTCGATTGAGTCGGAGCGACTTTGAAGTTCATCAAGTCAACCATGTTTTGCTGAACTTTAGCTTCCTTTTCACCGCGTTTGCGAAACTTAGCATCGACTTTGAGCATATCGAGGTGATTCTCTTCGTCCTCGAGCTTCTTTGGCGCAGCCATGGCTGCGAATGCAGACGTATCGACCGCTCTTGCCGGTCCAGTCTTTGCGAGCGCGGCGACAGCCTTTTTCTTCTCCTCCTTGATCTTCATCGCTTCCTCCAAGGACATTTCGTTAGACGGAGTTTCCATTTCGGCTTCAGTGGCTGATTCATCGCCATTATCTGCAGCAGCGTCGAGCTCGTCGCCAGCTTTACCCCAGTTACCTTTCCCAGCGCCACCTTTGTGCTCAGAAGATTTACCGCCGTGCGTGCGATCGTGTTTAGCAGAGGTATGCTTCTTCTTATCGCCTTGCATGCCTTTTGCACCGTATTGCTTTTCCTTCGCTCCTCCGGTGACTTCTTTGTGCGTAGCCGGTTTCGCAGCTGTAGAATACAATAATAATATTTAAATGTTAGTTCTTTGATAATAATAATGAAATTAATAACAGAAAGACGAAGAGAACTACGTTATGAAATGACTCAAAAGAGAGAGCACATCGTTTCATGGACCAACAAAAGGCAAGGGCTATATATTTTGAGCGAAATATACACGCAATCGCGCGCAGCTTTGATATCAATGATGATTAATGAATCAATCATTAAGACAACCACGTGAACATATTTAATACATTCAAATATAATATCAATTTCGATTCAATAAACATTCGCGTGTAGTTCAAAATCCCACGAGTAAGAACTCTCATCTTCCTACGCTTTATTATTGTTTTGCTGACAAATATCAATCGAGGGAAGGTAACAAAATCCTCATTTGGCGTAAAATCAATCTCACTGTTCTCTATCGCGCGCGCGTTCCTTTCGTACCTGGCATAGCTCCGTCTTCCCCTAAAGCGGCGTAAATATTTGAGGACATGATACCGAGCCCTTTCAAAAACTACTCCTAATCGTACGGTTTATATTTCGCAACCCGTAGAGCGACACACACACACTTTAAAAGAGTGATTAATATGATAAATATGTAAATTTTCTCTTTGATGAAATAGCCTCCTCGTCAGTTTTCCCTTTTTTCGATTTCCGGCAGCAAAATTTGCTCCAGCATCAGGCCAGCACACAACGCAGGCAGCTGGCAGGCAAAAAAGCAGCAAGAAACGAGAGAGAAGATCCATAACCAAGCAACATCGCGTCAAAAGCTATTATCTACACAAGAATAATAATAATAATAATAACAATAACACAATAGCACAATAACAATAAGAATAATAAAATTAATTAATCAATAATGGATATCGTACCAGGACAACAACAAGGATCTAAGGCTCGATCTAGGGCGAGAAGAACGAGAGATTGGGAGAAAACGAAAGAGAACACGATCAGATGGGCTCTATCGACTGGAAAAGCGGCTTGGACGTTTGGGACGACGTTTCTTATCCTAGTCGTTCCGTTGATCGTACAATTACACAGAGAAGAACAGATGATGGAAATGGAGAAAGAACAAATGGGCGTTTTATCCGATGCACAACAACAACAACAATTACAGTAATAATATTCATTATATAGAAAAGAAGAAGAGAATAATCAAATCAAAACACAGCTCTGCATCAGGGAACTTTCGCACTCTCTCTCACTTTGTATCTATCTATTGAAAAATAAAAATAGTTAAGCACATAAATAATAATAATAATAATAATAATGTCATCTCTCGAGAAAGCAAGGCCGATTCTTGCATTGTATAGACAAATTCTGCGAGCGCATTCAGCTCTTCTTCCCGAACCGATGAAGACGTTAGGCGATAAGTACGCAAAAGCCGAGTTCCAAGCTCACTTAACAAACAAAAAGACGACGATTGAGCATTGGAAAGAATTTAATTTGCAATGGAATACGTATCTTAGCCAAATTAGAGGCGAGACTGGAGATTTAGTTAGTGGCGTTTTAGATCCGGAGATTTTAGCAAATTTACCAGAAGATAAGAGGTTACAACTCGAGCGCTTAAGAGAAGAAACGAGTAGACCATTTCTTTTGGATGATGATGATGAGGAAAAGCAAAAGAAGTAACGAATATAATATATATATACCGGTATATATGTATATATATAAATATACATTAATTAGATATGAACATATAATGATCCTGGAGAAACAACCGAGAAGAGAGTTTGTTTAATATAAAATATTTACACACACGCACAACCTCGGAAATATTAACTCTCTTTTTCACGTCTTCAAGATCTTCAACAAACAATATTTTCTCTTATCCGCGAGAAAAAATGCACGCGAGCACTTGCACGTGTAAGAAATGCATCCCGAAAAAGAATAAACGGTTGAATTTTATGAATAATTATAACTCCTCTGACGATGAAGAATTACCAAAGATCTTATACGACGCGTTTGATCTCACCGTCGCTGAAGAGGAAGATATGAAAACAAAGAAAACGGCAACGACGACGACGAATAATAAAAAAGAAGAAGAAGAAGAGAAGAAGCAAACGATTAATAAAAATAAAAATAAAAATGATAATTATTCACCGCAACCGATCGTTAGTTTGCGAGAAATGAGTTCTATACTAACACCGATTCATTGCGAGTTGAATAAGATGCGACAAAGAATTGATGTGCTGGAAAAAACAACGAGGAGGAATATCGATACGAGTTCTGGAAGATATGACAAAAAAGACGACGAGGCATATTGGACATTTTTCGATCCTACGGCGAACATATCATCGCAAAAAATGTATTTCCCACTCTCTGCTTCGCCTAAGGAAGTCGATATGAATTTTTCATCATCGAGCTCGAGTTCGTTCAAGGAGAAGAATAATCAATGGTTCGAAGAAAAGGAAGAAGAAAGTAATAAAACACTTCTGCTCGAAGTAGAGCGTATGCTAATAGGACTAACGTCCTCTCCTTTTTCTTCTTCAACTATGTGAAGTAATAATAAATGTTAATATGTATACTAAAATTAAACATCTAAATTAAACCCCATTAACTCTGGTCCTTCATCTTCAATAAATTGACGTCTTGGTCCTACTTTATCACTCATTAATAGTGAAAACGTGTGATTTACCATCGCCGCGTCGTCTACCGTTAGTCTTCGCAACGTTCTCGTTTTTGGATCTAAAGTTGTTTCCCATAGCTGCTGTGGCATCATTTCACCTAAACCTTTGAATCGCTGTAAATTCTTTGGCGTGGAATCTCCTAAAGTACCTAAATATTGCTTGAGTTCTAGTTCATCATAGCAATATTTTACATCTTTTCTTCCCGATTCAACTTTGAAAAGCGGAGGAACGGCGACATAAATGTGGCCTTGTTCGAAAAGTGCCTTCTGATATCGATACAGAAATGTCAAAAGAAGTGTTCTGATGTGTGCTCCATCGACGTCGGCATCGGTTAAGATGATAATTTTTGAGTATCGCAAATTATTGGCGTTGAAATCTTCACCCATGACACCGAGACCAAGCGCGGTGACCATCGATTGAATTTCCGTATTCTTATACATAGCCTGCTCGTCTTTACGTTCAACGTTCAAAATCTTACCTCGTAATGGCAAGACAGCTTGAAACGCTCGATTTCTTCCTTGCTTGCACGAACCACCGGCGGAGTCACCTTCAACGAGAAAAATCTCAGTCTCATCGGCGTTTGCATTTGCGCAGTCAGAAAGTTTACCCGGTAGCGATGACGATCGTAAGACAGACTTTCTTCGAACTAAATCTCTTGCACGTTTCGCTGCTTCGGAAGCCTTCAATGCGGCTTGAGCTTTTTTGAACACTGAGGATAAAACGTCTGGATGAAACTCGAGGTATTCGGATAACTTTTCCGTAACCATAGCTTCGACGGCTTTTCGAGCTTCGGGATTTCCAAGACGCGTCTTCGTTTGACCCTCAAATTCAGGTTGTGGAATCCAAACGGCAATCACGGCGGATAAACCTTCGCGAATATGGTCCCCTCCTAAGTTACTATCTTCAGCTTTCAATAACTTTGCTTTTCTTGCGGCGTTATTGAACGAACGTGTCAACGAATTCTTCAAGCCGTCGATGTGCGCTCCACCATCGATGGTCCGAATCGAGTTTGCGTATCCTAAAATCGTATCCGAGTAATCATCAAACGTCCACTGCAAGCATAATTCAATTCTAATCCCTTCGTGGTCTGCTTTCAAAGTAATCGGTTCATGAATCGTATTTTTATCGTTGTTCAAATCTAAGATATAATCAGTCAAACCGTTTGGGTATTTAAGCACTTCTTCTTTCATTTCTTTCGTTTTATTATCTATACTCGTGAATCGAAGCTCTGCGTTTGAGTTCAGAAAAGCGAGTTCTTTCATTCGCGCACGTATAATGTTCGGATCAAAATCTTTTACTTTCTGGAAAATCATATCGTCCGGTTTGAATCTTACTCTGGTTCCAGTTTTCGGAAACTTGTCCGTTTTTGAAGCCTTTCTTTCGCTTATTTTCAAATCCGACGTCGTTTTCCCTCTTGAAAACGTTTGATTATACTCTTTGTTATTCCTCCAAACCGTGACTTCTAAGTCTTCGGACAATGCGTTGACGACGGAAATACCTACACCGTGTAAACCACCACTGACGGAATATCCCGATTCTGCTCCGCCAAACTTACCACCGGCGTGTAAAATTGTCAACACAGTTTCTAAACTCGATTTCCCAGTTTTAGGGTGAATTTCAACCGGAATCCCTCGACCGTTATCGATCACTGAAACATGTCCCGATGGTTCCAACATAACTTCAACCCTATTCGCATGGTTGGCTTGTATTTCATCTACGCCGTTATCTAAAATCTCCCACACTAAATGATGCAAACCTTTCGTAGAAGTGTTCCCAATATACATCCCGGGACGTTTACGCACAGGTTCTAAGCCTTCGAGAACTTGAATCGAACTCGAATCGTATAGCGTTTTTTCATCATTAACTATCGCAGATGTAACAATAGTTCGTCTGTTACTATTATCACTATTCAAATATATATTAGCCTTATTTTGTCCTATCCTTGTCGTCGCCGTGCTAAACATATTATTATTATTATTATTTTCAAGACTATGACGACTTTGCATTCTATTATTTTTATTATTATTATTATTATTACTGTTGTTGATTCGTGTTCTTGAGCCGTTTGTATCGTTGTTCGATGAAGCATAAGCATAAGAAGTACATGGTCTCGATCGAATGAGCGTTTTGGCTCCTCTCTTAATCATGTTGTTATTATTATTATTAGTCCTTTGTCGTCGTTCTTGTTTGAAATTTAACAACCTACTACTGCTCAAAGATGAAGATGAAGTCGTACTGCTCGTGGCAGTATTACGACCGTTTTTAACGCCGTTTTTTGAAAAAGAAGACGAGGAAGAACGTGCGTATGAACCAGTACTAATAGTTAACGCAGTCGCCGAATGAAATGTATTACTATGCATAGGCCGTCTCTATCTCGAAAGCGGCGGACTGCTTTTTTTGAGGACGCTGTCGTTCGCGCTCTGCCGCATCGCGTGCTGATTGAAAATTCAAAAACGAACATCGCGATGAACATCAATAATAATAATAGATGATTTTCAGGGTTTAATAATTATTAGTACTTATTATGACCGTGTTGTCATATATAGGGTTGAGAAAATCAAAAGTGAAAATCGATAATACAGCAGCAGTTTCTTTATTCGTTATTATTATAGTATAGTTCCTCCCCTCCATACTCCTCTACCATAGCTCTCGATTGATTTGATGTTGACGTTGAGTTCGAGCGCTTCGAAGGAACCGAGGTCACCTTTAACTCCTAGTACTCAACAACTAAAACAAAAACAGCAACAGACGAAGAACGTTTTATTGGACAACAGTAATAATTTAAACAATAAACGGAAACAAATAATCCCAATCGAGTTATGGGTAAGAGGATTATCGTTGTTAACAATATTAGTAATGTCGGTGATAATAATCACGCACGGGTCGCAAAAACTGTCATTGAAGGATGATATAATACCAAAGATATCAAATCCAATTAATTTCTTCATATTCAACGCAATCGTGACCACGTTTGCCGTGATACCTGGAGCGGCATCGGCAACCTGTGTAGCCGCTGGTGTCATCTTTGGAGCTTTCGTTGGTACAGTCTTAGTCGTACTCTCTGCCGGTACTGGCGGAGTGATCTCGTTCTTCATTGCGAGATATGCGGCGAGGCCGTTAGTGGAAAAACTGTTCGTCACCGAAGGAGGACGGTTTCAGATATTAGACCAAGCCGTAGTGAGAGACTCGAAGCAAATCGTTTTGCTCTTGCGTTTGTCTCCGTTTTCGCCGTATACAGTGATGTCGTATTTGCTCGGGTTAACGGCGGTCCCATTTTGGCCGTATTGTTGGTGCACGTACGCTGGAATCGTTCCAGCGAGTTTTGTATACGTATATTTAGGGGTAACAGGGCGAAAAGCGGCGTCAGGTTCGAAAGCTAGTCACGTGGAAATACTATTTTACGTCTTCGGTTTCATAGTCACAGTGTTAGTCACGCAGAGAATAGTAGCGATTTACAACGAAGTTTTAGGGTCAAAAGTAGGAGGCACAGACATAGGACCTCAATGTTTCAGCACGAGAAGAGATGGTATACCAGAGGAAGGGGAATCGATTGAAATGGTAGAAAAAGAAATTGGCGAAGGATTTGCGAGCGAATTCGAACGCATGAAATCATCATCACAAAGTGAAGAAAATGGGGGAGATGTGCTTTTGTCAATACCAGCAGCCGTTAGTTTAGATAGAAATGAGTCATCGTTGCTCCATTCCTCGGGATTTTTCATAACAGGAGGCGACGCTCGAGCGCGTAATAAATTATAATATATATATATATATATATTTAATAAAAAGGTCATAATACTAGTAGTCTGCGTTTGTTTTGTCATCTCTAGTGATAATTTTATTTTATCAAAAAGAAGCCGCACACAGAGCGAACGGATCCTTCTGCTCTAAAGCAGCTTCGTTTCTATTTCTAGGTACACAACTGGGTAGAACATCTCTCCAATGTTGATGTCCAGTATGCTTTAACCACGCTCCACCGTTTGATTCCATTTGCTTCAAGCAACCTTTCCCGTCGCATAAACTCATTTTATCGACATTTTTTGGAAAGCATATCCTCTTTGCGTATCCTCGCGTAAGTCCCGAGCAAACACCCATAACTGCTCTCGCGGCGACTGAATAGCACGAGCGAATACACATTCGGTGCATTTGTGGGTGCAAATCAGTTGGAACTACGTAAATATTAGGTAACGAATTCAGAGAAAGTAAGCCGTCCCAATTTTTGATTCTTTGGAATGCGTCCCAATAACACCAATGCCAACACTCGACTGGATTCTCGTCCGGATTACATTGAATCCAATTCTCGCAATCAGTGCCTTTGAACGATGGCACGACATTCATTTCTTTCCATTCGTCGGCCAAAACGTGCCAAACCGCTGGTTGATCTCTTTTATATCCAATCTTGTCATTATTTTTCGCGTTTACGCTATGCACTGAGTTCATAACTTTTTCAAAAAAGTGAGCGCTCCATGGTGTGCTTCTCGCAACCATTAAACCAGAGTTCAACCAAATTTGATCGGTATCTCCAAAAAGCAAATCCTTATCTCGCGGCCAAGATTTTGCGTAATAAGAAAATGGTGCCCAACTCGCGAACCAAGCGTCTAAATCTACGTGACAGACCGTATTGAAATCTCCCGTAGAAATCAACGCACCCATCGCTAAATGTTTTGCAAATTTTCCAGACCTTCCTTCTAAAGTACGTTTGTTTACTAACGAGAGATAATTAGCATACCCGTGCGATTTAGCGTACTCTAAATGGTTGAGCAAAGTTCTATGATATTCGCTCAACATCTCTAAGTTTGTCGCCGAGGAGACGATTGCCAGTTTTCCAACATCCTCATCCTCTGATTCTACGCTCCACGTTTCTTCTATTCTATCACCATCCGTGTGCGTCGTCGCTCGAAAGTGTTCGCACGTCAAATCATTAATGTTTATCTTTATATTACCCCCACCTAATTCTATTATGTGCGTTCGTCCGTTGTCATATAGAACGAGTTTTGGTTCATCCACGAACGCGGTAAAAAAGCATTGCAACTGCTTAAATATCGCTTCTTCGCTTCCGCCTTCTTCTTCGTGACTACTACTGCTCGTGCTTAATAGTCTCGATTGTTTCACGTATCGTTGGATATTAAAATCTTCTCCCCACGTCGGTCTATCTGGAATATGTCCTTGAACGACGTATTGTTTCCTAGTTTGTTTAATCATGAAATCGTTATCGCTTGGATTTTTTAAAGCTCCAGCACCATCTGTTTTTGTTATGCTACTAGTTCCCTTTATTACGGTGTTTGCGTTCTTAAATCGTTTCTGAATAAAACTCGTGCCGAACGAAAACCCGCTTCTTGAGAACATTAACTTCAATGAACTTTCTGATATTTTTCTTAGAGTTGGATCTCCAGGGAACCATGTCTTGAAGAACACGAACGAAGAGAATAGACAATAGATGAATGCGCATACTAAGAAACGTCTGCAATTTTTTTTAGAAAGTAACAGTCTCGATCTTGTTGTGTAATACTGTTTTTGATTATAGTGGTGTAGATTTCCTCCTCCTCCTACGTGTGGTCTGTAAGACGCAGATGATGATGATGTCATTGGAGGTGGAGAGTGTCGTCGTCTACTCCACATAATAGGATAGGCGGAGACAGAGAGAGTGGGGAAGTGACGAGAGTTTGCTGATGATGAGAAGGTCAACAAACATGGGGACAAACGACAAAGAAATAGGAAATCGAAAAAATTCGCGCCATTTTTACGCCACATATTATTATTAATCATATTCAATCAAATCACAGACAGTAGACTATGACGATGATGATGATGAGATTATGAGCACTACTACTTCTGTTATTAAGAACAGGAAATTTGCTGAACAGTTCGTACCTCCAGGTTGGACAGCGTCAGTACAACAACAACAACAACAACAACAACAACTTAATAATAATAATACCTCTACTACGAGTAAAGTACAATTATTAAGAGTAGACTTTGACAATGACGATGGACGAGAAGAGAAAACGAAAAAATTGAAGCAAAGATTGAGAGACACACGAAGAGAGGAGGAGCAAGACAGAAAGAAGAATGAAATGATGAAAGAAATTATTGTAGAGCAACGAAGTCAGCTAACTGAAGAACGAAAACGTGCAGACTTTTTTGAAGAACAAGTTAATACGTTGCAAAAATCGATTAAATTAATAGAGAAAGAATTAGAATTAATGAGCACTAAGCTAGCTACAATGCTCGAAAAGAAAGCGGACAATTTACATTTGATGGAGAGAGTACGTATGGCGGAGCAAGCGGCGATGTCTTCGGCCAACGAGACGAAACGAGTCAACGTAGAAGTTCGCGAGGCGCATGAGACCATTAGACAACAAAATAAACGAATAAACAAGTTAGAAAAGCAATTAGAGGAGGAAAAGCGGAAAACATCAGTGGCTAAAAAAGCGAACGAATTGATGCGGCGTTCGAATACTGCGACTACTTCCGCTAACAGGAACACGAATACAAAGAATTCCCCTGCTCAAGCTATAAAACAATTAGCTTCAGAAGAAATTGACTGGGATGCCGCGTATAAAGAAATAGACGAGCTTCGTGCGGCAAATCGTCAAAGCAAAGGATTTTAATGTAGAAATATACATCCGGTATTCACATATATTAAAAATATAAAATAATAATGCGCTATTTAACCTCCAGAGTTGTGAAATATTTTACCAAATCAACTTTCTTACCCGAAGCTTCGTTAATGAGCTTCTTCAACTCTTTCTCTTTCAAAATTTTACCCTGCACTCCGATTTCTGGCGTATCCGGAGTCCCAGGCGATGGCAATACCCACATTGGCCAAGCTTCAGAATATGGACCGCAAAAATCAGCCGGTTTCGTCACATCCGCGCGTCCATCAGGCGAGTTTTGATACACGCCTTCGGGAAAGCACTCGACGTATTCTATCATTGCCATCGCCTGTTTACCTAACGTTTCCTTTTGCTTGTTACAGTTCTCACACCAGAACGCGCCATACAGTCTCGCCCCAGCTTCTTTTAACTGCTTTGCGACTTCAATCATTTCTTCGCTCGATTCACTTTGGACTACGTATGGAGTAAATTTGACTGCGACAACTTTCTTCTTCTTCTCTTCTTCTTCAGCTGCAAATGAGGATTGAGAGGTTGTCTGTAATCCAAGCGCGATTGCGAGCGAAGATAATCCAACAATCGCTTGTCTTCTGTTGTTTTTGTTTTCGTTCTTCTTCTCGTTCATGTTCGTGTTCTCCTCATCATAATCTGACGATGATGATGAAGATGATGATGATGATGATGAGGTTGTTTCAGCATTATTAGTATCCGTGATATTTGTAGTTTTAGCGAATCGCGCGGATGATCGAACTACTACTGCCGATCGTCGTCGTTGATGTTGTACTAACAAAACTGAAGAACTAACGCTCGTGCTCGTGCTAGTAATTGTCATTGTCGTATTTATAGATATATATATAGAGTGAAAAATGTGGCGATACAGAAGCGTTTAAATTATTATTATCTTTTTAATGTATCTTTTTTTTTTGGTTCTTTTCCCGGTGTTGAGATCTTGTGCTGTGCAGCTGCTGCTGCAGCTGTGGCTGCTGTGATTGTTCAATACGCAATACGAGTACATCAACAACAAAAACTTTCAAACTTTTTTAAACTTATGCTGGTAATAATACAGTAATACAAATACAAACTATATAAAATGTGACTAAGAAGAAGACTTTTCTAGTTTCGCTAAAATAGCATCGATACGATTCCGCATCAATGGCTGCCCTTTACTATTCGTCTTCATCATGCTATGTCTGAGCTTACCGCGTTCTTTCCTCTTTGACTCTCGAATTTTCTTCTCGGCTTGAAATTTTTTCTCCCGATCTTCTTTTTCTTTTTGCAAACGCTCTCGTTCGGGTTGGGATTTAATCATTTTCCATTCATCGGCGGTTCGTTTTTTAGTTCTATCTTTCGATACACCGTGATGCTCTTCTGGTTTATCATCGTCGTCGTCGTCGTCGTCGTCGTTGTTAGTATTCTTCTTTTTTCCTCGTTGTTGTTTGTTCTTGTCGTCTTCCACTTCTTCGAGAGATACTTTCTTGCCCAAGTAGTATTGTTTCATCTCATCTCGTTCCATTACTGATTTATCTCCTATGAAAGAATCTTCCATTTTTATCAATTTTCTCGCGTATTCTTCTGGATCAAATCCCTCAGTAGGCTCAACGAAATCGCCCGCTCGTTTAACTACTTTTCTGAACTTGTTTATTTTAGCAGCCACTTCGGCTCTTCGTTTTTTAACAACCTCTCGTTTATCGTAAGTCGATTTTCCTGCTCTCGCGAACGCTTCTAGAGATAAAGAGGTGTTTTTCCCCTTTTTGTGTTTCTTCCTATGCGTATCTCCATTTCTTTTCGCGTATTTAGCGTTATTATGCGAAGAAGGTTTTCCAGCACTTTTATTCGCAGCCGCCTGCTGTTTACCGGCTTCTCTCGGTGGCATCACGTCGTCGGCGTGAACGAACGTTGACTTCCCCATATTATTAATTTATTAAGATGATATGACAATCGAGAGAGAATGAGAGGTATGATATAAAATATCCTACGATTATGATGATGTTGATGATATACGTTCACGAGAGAGCGGTGCGCGTGTGTTTCTTTTGTGCTGATTGATGGGACGGGCCGATTGATGTGTATCTGTTTTATTAATTGTGAGAAAAAAAACTAAAAATAATAAGCAAACACTGACAAACGATACTCGGATCGTACGTCAAATATACGTAAACAAATAAAATAAATAAATAAGCCACGCTAATATCAATATCAATATCAATAATAGTAAATAATAATAGTAACAATGTCACAAATGAATAGTATAGTACAACAACTGAGTGATGGGATGAATGAAACAATGAACAAAATCACTAAAACGAAAGAAAGTTTTGATAAGACCACTGAAGACATACAGAATAAGATTGATAGTAGTTTATCATCTGCATCGTTTACGATTGGGAAAACAATAGATATAGTACAATCTAATGCTAACGATTTAAAATCAAGAGCTGAAGATGAAGCCCTGGTTTTGAAAGATTCGATCAAACAAAAGGAAGATTTGATTTTCAAACAAATGACTGGAAAAGTCGTAGAAGTAATAGAAAAATATCCAACAGAAATTAGTATCGCGGCAATCGCAATAGGTCTCATAGCAATTCCACAATCGAGAAGGATTTTATGGAGGAGCTCGTTTGGGAGATTTGAAACTGAAGAACGCGCGTTTGAAAAGTTAACGAGAAGAGCGCAAGAGTTGAAAGACGGGACGACTTTGGCGGATGTTTCGATGACAAAGTTTCGAGAGGAGACGAAATTGGCAATCATCGAGATGAATCAGGGAATGGGAAAATTGAAATCGTTAAGTACACAATTGAAAAGATCTGATAAAAGTGCAGAGAAATCGTTAGCTGGTGTAGACGAAGTCTTGGGCGAACTTAGATCGTCTTCGATGAATGAAGCGCTCGCTTTGCGTTCGGAAGTTGCGCAAATACGTGCGAAGTTGGAAACGCAAAGGCGCGACGCTATGCGCGAATTGAGGAATATTTACAAACAAACAGGCATAGAAGTATGATGAGCATGATGCGATTACCTAAATGATTTACTGTACTGCTGCATATATAATAATAATTCTCTCTCTCTCTCTCTCTTTCTCTCTCTCTCTAGTAACTAATTAGCCTAATAGCCTAATATTAGCCTAATATTCTTCTATTAAATCTAAATGATTACGAAAAGAAACGATTTGGATTAACTGAAATACAAAAAGAAGTATTACAAGTAGAAAGTTGGAGATTTTGTATATCATAAGTACTCGTCTACTGGTATCTTCGAACCTATGATATACAAAATGTTCAACTTTCTGCCGCACTACTTCTTTTTGTTTCTCATTTAAACCAAATCGTTCTTTTTCGTAATCGTTTGAAAATGCAGTATAGTTAAATAAAGCATTCATCTTATTATTTCTTTTGTTGCGCTTTTTTATATTGTTCAACGTCTTCGTCGTCGTCTTCGTCGTCGTATCCTTTCGGCGCGTCTTGACTGGTATCGGGTTCAAATCGGTTCAGTTGTAAAATTTTATACGTTTCTTCCGATATCGAAGCCGGTTCGACGTAGAATTTCTCCCCATTATTCGCTTCCCAAGTCACTAAAGGATGACTCGATTCGGCGACTTTCATATCTGTAAGTTTGAACTTTGTTCGATACGTTTGTAACAAAACGCTCGTCTTCTCTGCAGTGATCGTATCGCCATCGATCCATAACTTTCGCACGTAAGGGCTTACGAACCATTGTAGCATGATTGTTGTGAACGCACCGATCGAGCTCATAGATCCGGCCAGTACGATTTTGCTCGACATTTCTAAACCTGCGCCAGAGGAAAGTTCAATCAATAAAGGGCAACCGACAATTGTTGCACCTAACGATCCGTAAGAGAGCATTTTTACTCTTTTCACTGTATCAGTGAAAGTCCCTTCGTAGATTTCTTTTGATTGTTCTTGTTGTTGTTGTTGTTGCGCATTATTAATATTAGTATCAGTATTAGTATTCGTCGTCGTCGTCGTCGAAGAGGAAGAAGACAATCGTTTTCGTTCAACATTATTGTTGTTCGTTAAAAACGAAAACATACTCCTCTTACTATTACTACTACTACTACCACTATTATCATATAAAATGGTTTCTAATAGACTATAACTAGTATTCATGTTCTTCAGTAATGATGCTTTTGTTGATATTGTTGTTCGTAACATTATTATTATTATTATTATTATTGTTATTTAGGGGAGTTGTTATCGGAGCTATGAGTTTTTGGTTGAGCACGTAGTGATTAATACGAACAAGTGAGAGGGATGAAAAATGGAAGGCGTGGTCTTGCACACGCACGAGAGAAGTTGTATTAAGATATGAGGAATTTCTGAGAAAGAAATTTCATTTTTGATTTTCGTAAAAATTTACTAATTTAGCAGCCGGCATGGTCAACAACGTACTTTTTTAACGGTGCTACTTATTTCATCAAATTCTTCTGAACATACTTGAATACTCTCTTCGCCTCGCTCTTCGTCAATGAAATATTTAATCCGTCTCTAGTAATGTCTGCAACACTCTTCTCGCTATTAAGTTCACTCGGTTTACTCGCCATTTTTGTCTCTAAGAAATCTTTCACGAGTTCATCAATCGCGTCTAACTTTTTCAACGCTTGTAATCGTCTGGCCATGAAGAATAAGGGTGTCGCGTTCTTCGATGCAATTGGTCCTGCACTCAGTACTGCCAATATTGCTTTCGCTTCCTTTTCTTCGTGCAATACATATTCTCCTTCTTCTTCTTCTTCTTCTTCTTCTGATTCACCCTTTTCTTCTTTGAAAATATCCAACGCTCTTCTTGCATTTGTTAAATCATTTGCTAATCTTTTTCTTTCCTCAACTGTGAGCAAATGCGAAGTAAAACCGACATCTGCATTGACGTTTGATAACGCGTCGTGAATTTCATAAGCTAATATCGCAGCAGCATGGGACAAATTTAAACTCACGGGAGTTGCATTAACCGATGAACTTCCCTTACCGCCCCTAGTTTCGGATCCACCAGTGTATCTATATTTCTTTGTAATTTCTTCCGGATGACCTGCGGTTGGGATTGAAACGCATACGTTTGCGTATTTCAATTCTTCATTCGACAAACCGCGAGCTTCGTTGCCAAATAATATTGCAACTTTTCCTCGCCGCGCTTCCTTTTTTATGACCTCTTTTAATTCCTTCGGCGTTAAGAATGGGATGTTTTCTCTCGATCTCGCAGTCGTTGCGACGACAAACGTTACATCTTTTAAAGCATCTTCGATTCCGTGTGACATGTGTGTGATTTTTTGTTCCGCTTCTTCTATCATCCAGGCCGCGTGAACTGCAAACTTTTTCGCTTCCGGTTTCAATCTACACTCTATACCTATATCGTGATGATTTTTACCTCCCATGTCGTGCGTATCGCATTCGTCTAAAGCTTCTGCGTCTGGATTAACAATCGCAAAATTCTTCGTGATCCCAAAGTTCTGACATATACGAGCCACTGCTCCGATATTCTGTGCTCCTTGTGGTTGACACAGTACGAACCTGACGTTATCGAGCAATAAATCAGAACAGTTATTAGTCATTAAAGATCCCTCATCGTTGTTCGTATTAACAGTGGATGAAGAATAGGAGGTAAAGTGTTGTTGCCGTTGAGGAATAGAACAACATCGTCTGTGAATAATACTATTATTAGCGATTATAATCGCAGTCGTGCGCGTTGCAAACATGAGAAATATAGATGTAGTATTTGTGTATCTCTCTCTTTTGTTCTTCTTTAAAATATGTGATGTATGTCTGTTTCTAAAATATCTATTTTACTGTATTATTATTGTCTATGTTTGTGTGTTTGTGTGTGTTCTGCTGTGTCTTTATTTCTTTCATCAGCATCATCAGTCTCTCTCTCTTTCACTCGTTATTTTAGTCGCGCCTGCCTCGATATGTTGTAATGTTTGGCGATATTGGAAACTCATCATCATCTTCATTAAAAACAGAGAACTCATTTTGAGCACGAGTAGATTTGAAATTTGGCCTGTTATCATTATTGTTTTTATTATTATTCATCGTCGTCGTCGTTTCCTTCTTTGTTGTAAAAGTTTCTTTTTTCCTAGAAGCGCTTGGAGCCGTTGTTTTACCTGAGTTGAAGCCGTCTTTAAGAAACGCTTCTGGCCTGAAGTGCTCGTTAAATCGAAAGAAATCACTCGTAGGAGGTGCAATTGCTTGTGGCTGTCGCTGTCTTTGAGGCGAAGCAATTAAGCGCTGTGGCTGTTGCTGCTTCTCTGCGCCTAAGCCTCTTTTCTGCTTGGACATCATACGCTCAACTGCGTCTCGACCTTGTTGATGTTTCGTTTCTAAAGACGTATTATTACTTGGCGCCGCTCTGGAATCAAAATAGTAATCGTCTTCGTCGTTCGCTTTTTGTATAGGCGAAGGTGTTGCCATAAACGAGCCAATGCCAAGATTAGGTCTAGTATTTGGAATCATCTTTTGTTGTTGTTGTTGTTGGAAAGAAGAGTGCAAATTTTGCGATTTTGAGTGCATCGGCGAGTGCATCGGAGACTGACTCGCCTTCCATTGGCGAATCATAGCGACGTTTTCCTGCTTCCCAGGTGAGTTCGGGTCTAAACTTTGCATAAATTTCATGGATTCTGCGTGCTCGTGCATCATTTCAGCCTCGCGATCTTTTCGCGCTTCGACAACGTTTTGCCAAGAAGGACTCTTGTTCGCGTACTGCGGAGTTCTAATATTGTTGTTGTCGTATTTTTTCGTATTCTCGTACAAAATCTCATTCGCATCATCTAGCGCGTCTTCTGCATCTTTTTCGTCGTCATCGTCACATGTGTCTCGCGTCTTGAAAGCTTTCATTGGGCATCCGCAAATAGCCTCACACGTCTCGTAATCTTCTCTGCTTGGAAAAGAGCGGTCCTTAATAACCTTCTCAACCCCTAAACCGTGTTCAATCAAGACCAAAAGTGTTATCGCGTTGACGAAAGGAAACAAATCATTGAGAGCGATTTCCCAGACATTTGCAGAATCTGATGGTATAAGCGCAAAGTCAGTATCTGCAAGATGGGGAAAAGGACCATCATTATCGTCGTTTATTTCATTTTCGTCTTCCTCAAACGTTATCGCGTTGGAAATATTTTCAACAATATCGCTTTCCGAAGAAAAAGTTACTTCGATATATATTTCGTCTTTCACCGATAGATGCTGCAAATGCGAACGAAAGTTGTGCATTTCGTACGTTCTCAAGCACTTCGGGTCAATCTCAAATATAAAATGTACTTGATAAAACGATTGCGAGAGTGCCTTGACGGTTCTCTGCGCCAAGCATAAAACCTCTCGTAAGTCTCCTCTTTGCATTTCGGGAGTATTGCTCATTCTAAACAAACAAATTGCTTTTACACCAAAATTCATTGAAATTATAGAGACGATTCGCTTGTAAGCTTCTTTATTTGAGCTGTCCGGAATTCGATCGAACAGTCTTCGGCGAATAACGCGAGTTTGCTTATTATTAGAGCTTTTCGATACTTGCAGTTCGATTCGATTCGTTAAAATCGACATATAAGACGTGCGTGGGTTAGCTTCGAGAACAACAAGTCGCGTCTGAATCACGCCATCGATTTCTCGCCGCTCTGGAGTCTTTGAAATCGGGACGATATCATCGAATCCTAATATATCGTCGTCATTTTCGAAACAGCTAATATTTTTCTCGTCTTTGACGTCATTTTTGAGAAAATGATGTGGCATCATCAACTCATCGTCGATTGCTTTTTGACCTATTTGCGTACGCGCGGTCGGAAGTACATCATTTGTAAAGACTTTCAAGATTCCTTTTTCTTCAACTCCACGAAAGCGTTTCGTGGCTATCGCGTTTTCTACCATAGGAGGAGCTCTTCTTGAAGGCGCGTAAAAAACGACTATTTGAAAGTCTGCGACTGGAAAACTCCCTCGAGCAAAATGTTGTTCAAGGACAATGAGAGCGTCAAGGTTGTTTTTTGATACAATTTTGCGAACTTCCTCTACGAACAGTTGCTCTTCTTGTTCCGATTGTCCATCTTCGAGAAACTTTTTTGATGGGAGACAATTCGCCTTGCCACCGATTGAGTGGATATATTTTGTAATAGACGAAATTGGTTTCGATTCTGGAACAACAATGAGCATCTTAGTACCTCCTGATGATGACTTGCATTTTCCAATAAGAGGTTGCAAACCGAGTAGCTTTGGATTATCGAGCGAATCACCGCGGTGAACGCTCTCCACGGCTGCTTCAAGCGCACTCTGAGCTTTCGAACGAGCTTTAGAAAATACCGAGTTATTGTTATTCGAAGTCGTAGTATGCGATTGATTATTCGCATATCGCAGCTGTAAGTGCGCTACAGTAACACCGTACGATTCTAATGAATAACCGACCGATAGTAAGTCTTTCATGCGCAACAAAGTTCCCGCAAGGTCAGTATTTCCTTCTCGACGGAGGCGTTCTTCAGCCATTTCAATCCTTGGTGCGTACAAATCGTAATCCGCCACCGCTTCGAACGTAGGACAAATGTCGTTGAATTGGTTCGGAAGCTCAAATTCACGAATGGTGTTGTATTCACGCTCTATTTCACGCACTGCGGTTCCATGCGGGTGTTCTGGAAGACGAAAGCCGACGAACTCAAGCTCGGGTTGCTCGCCGTTGTCTTTCTGTACTGTTCGTCGCGGAGAAGTAAAATTAAGCTTCGTCTGATGATGCTGCTTAGAAGCAGATCCCGGCGGCGTTTTCTTCTGCTGTGCGTTATTCGCAATCCACTCGTTGTCTACTGTTGTAGTCTTTGGCGGATACTCCCCGGCACCAACGCAAGCCTTGTAGAAGTCAACCGAATCTTGAATCATATCCGCGCTGCTTGGAAAATTCGTTGCGAGAAACCTCGGTGAATTTGGAATATCTTGTTCTTTTTGTTGTTTTTGTTGCTGCTCTCGTGGTTCAACGCGACGAGGAGGCGATTGAAAGCCAGGGAGAGCAGTAGTAGTGGCTCCTGCTGCCGCTTGCACGACAGTAGTCGTGGTACCGTATCGTATCGGGAAGTTTTCTTCAACTGGCAACATGAACGATGGCAACGTGCTCGTCTTTACGGTAATCTTTCGTTTTTCGACATAAGCATCGATATCTTCAATTTTTTGTGGTTTAAAAAGCGGTCCACGCGCTGTTTCTTTATCAAGTATAGCAAACTTTGAGTCTTCGGAAACTTCTGACGGAGTCATTTTTATCGCCGACCGTTCTTCAATGGTGATTGGCCAAACTCGTTCAAGAAACGTTCTCTTCGTCTTTGTTGGCGATAGCATTATTGGTAGTTCAAGATATGCCCTTTTTTCTTTCTCATGTATCGCCGCATTTGCAGAAAAACATTCAAACTCTCTGTTATTCCTCGGCGGAGGCACAGTTTGACGTTTCAACAAATTTTCAACGCAGTCGAGCTTTTCTAACGCTTCTGGAGCAAGCGCGTAAAGCCCTTCGCGTTCGCTACGAGAAGTAAACAACATCTGTCTACGCGACACTTTATACTCGTCGTCATCATCTTCTTCGTTCAATCCTTCCTCGTCCTTCTTTAAATCTCGTTTATATCTCTCGACTTCTTTTTGCAGAACGTCCGGTATACTTTTACCGCAAGCGAGAATAACTGGGAGTTCCATATCTTTAAACACCTCTTTCCTTCTCTTTTCGCGCATTTCACTCGTTCGATTAAATGTATACTCCTTATCGAACTCTTCGTCTTCTATAATCTCTTTCTTCTTCATGAAATCTTTCGTGCCGAATATGATCTCTCTCAACTTTTCCGGGTTATTCGCTAACTCTCTCTTAAACTCTTCTTGTTCTTTAAGGAACTCTTCTAGAACGCTTAAACCGCTTTCGCGTTTAGGAACGGTATCAACAAACCTATCAAGAACCCTCGTTAGAATTGATTTCGATTGATTTTGATTCTTTGGTAAATATAACCCAACTCTCGCTCGATCATACTCCTCTTCCGGTATTTCCTCGAACTCTTCTTCTTCTTCTTCTTCTTCTCCTTCTTCGTTTGCTAAGAACGTCCTCGTTTTTGGTAGTTTTATTGGTAAGTATCTCATGATTAACAGCGATGATGTTCTTACTCACACGCGCACACACACGCACACTAGATCGCGCTCTCTCTTTCTCTCGTTCTCTCGTTCTTGTTTATTTAATACGAGTACGCGCGCGCGGCTCGCACTCTCTCTCTCTCTCTTGCCTGGCGAGTCGTTCTTTTGTCGTTCAGTGAAAGGATCTGAGATCGTTTTCCTGCTGCACGATGCGGGCGAGTGCTGATGATGGGCCTTCCTGCTGCAATCAGCACGGTTTTTGAAATCTTTGTATTTTTCAAACAGCAAAGACAGAAAGACGAAAGAGGGAGACGTTACACACCTACCACCCTTATCATCAAATCACTTACATTAATTGGGGTTTAGGGTTTCTCATAGAAAATATTACCTTGCACTTTATTAGCATGCACGTGCATGACGGCATAAAACACATCAGTCGGTCGAGTGCTGATACTAATCATTAATAAGGGCAGTTAACGACTGAATTGAAGAAGGATAAGACGTAGCTATTTCATTATTATCTCGTATATATATATACATAAAATTAATTAAGACAGTGAGGGAGACAGTAGTGAGATATACATACACAGTGTTAGATTAAAAGATAGAATGATGGGTTCATTGGGGGCGCAAACGACGACGACGGCGACGAAGACACGGTTCGTTTACTCTGTCCATAGACTGCGTAAACACCAGAATAGTGAACAGGAACAACGACAACAGCAAGTTCAGTGTCGCCCCCGTGGTTCAACTGTCATTAATTCCTTTTCGTCATCATCATCATCATCATCGTCTTCTTCAAATAGTAATGATAATAATCTTCTCGTAGTATCGTCATCGATTGGGTTAGTTCAAATTGAGGATGAAATGATGAAAGAAAAAAAACAGAACTTTCGCTTGCAAGCAGTGAGTTCGGAATCAGAACAATCGACGGACGAAGATGATAGCACAACTACCAACCGTGCTTCTCGATTTATTCGAGGACCGGATGGAAAGCTTGTTAGACGCGATGGTACTGGAAATCAAGGTCAAAGCAACGGCGGCAGAGGTGGCGGCGGCGACAGAGGCGGATATGAAGGCGGTCGCGGCAGAGGCGAAGGAGGCCGAGGTAGTTATGAAGGTGGCCGAGGCGGTAGATTTTCTGCTGGCCGTGGTCGTGGTCGAGGTCCTCCAAATTCTGATTTTGGTGGTGGCGCCGGTGGAAGATTCGCTCCTTCGTCTCCGGGCGGTGGTCGCGGCGGCGGTAGAGGCGGTCGAACCGGTCGAACCGCAGGTCGAGGATCAACGACTAAGTTTGATCGACGTGTACAAGATGGTGGCGTTATTGGTCGAGGTCGTCCAAAAGATGCCGCCTTTGGTGGCGCCGGAGCCTCCGATCGTTTAAAGAAAGGCAGAAAGAGTAAAGCGCAGAGAATGCAAATGAGAAAACTTCAAGCCGAAGAGGAAAGAGACGTTGCGACTGAACTTTTGGAAGTTCCAAAAGATGGTTTCATGATCGAAGAGCTCATGGCAGAATTGGCAACGACGCAGGCGAACATTATCAAAATTTTATTTATGAAAGGTATAGCCGTGCAAATGGGTCAAATGTTAGACAGAGATGCGGTCGTCGCGGTTGCGGAAGATATGGCAATCGAGTGGATCGACGAAGATGAAAAATCAATATATTACGAAGCGAGAAAAGTCACAAAGTTCAACACGGAAGAGGACCAAGATTTCTTGGAGCCTCGACCGGCTGTTGTTACAATCATGGGGCACGTCGATCACGGGAAAACATCTCTTTTAGATTACATCCGAAAAACAAAAGTTGCCGCTGGCGAAGCTGGAGGTATTACGCAAGGCATTGGCGCCTATCAAATTAAGACTTTTGTTGGAGAAGACGAACAAGAGACAACAATCACATTTTTAGATACTCCAGGACACGAAGCGTTTTCAGCCATGCGCGCACGAGGTGCGAGAGTGACGGATATTGCTATTATCATCGTCGCCGCTGACGATGGTTTGAGACCGCAAACAGAAGAAGCCGTCGCACACGCGCAGGCAGCAGATGTACCGATTATCGTTGCTATTAACAAAATAGATAAACCTGCCGCAGATATTGAATTCGTTCGCGGAGAAATGGCAAAGGTTGGGTTGACATGCGAAGAGTGGGGCGGACAAACTCCGATGATTCCTATTTCAGCAAAGACTGGCGAAGGCATCGATTATTTATTGGAGACTATCGCTTTGCAGTCAGAGATTTCTGAGCTCTCTGCCAACCCAAACAAGCGAGCCGTAGGTTCTATTATTGAAGCGCAGTTAGATAAACAGAGAGGTTCGATTGCAACGTTATTGGTCCAAGCCGGTACTTTGAAAATCGGTGATGCGGTAACTTGTGGAGAAGTGTATGGTAAAGTTCGTGCCATGGAAACTGCCACTGGCGAAAGGATTGAAATGGCTTTACCATCTACACCTGTAGCTGTTTTAGGTCTCAGTGGTGTACCAGTAGCCGGAGACGAGTTTGAAGTGTGTGAAAGCGAGCAAGAAGCTAGAGAAAAAGCAGAAAAAATAACGGAAGAATCTAGAAATACGCGCCTTGGCGCAGTCGCCGGAAACGTAGCAAGTCTGACAAATATTTCCGGACTCGTAGACAATGCATTGCAGACGATTAACTTGATTATAAAAGCAGATGTTTCGGGTTCCACTGAAGCTATTAAATTTGCATTGATGCAGTTGCCGCAAGATCGCGTGCAGCTGAGATTTTTGATGTCATCAGTCGGCGAAGTTTCTGAATCTGACGTTGATTTAGCTTCAGCATCGGGTGGTATTATTTTGGCTTTCAGCACGCCAGCATCCGATCGTGTCGTCGATCTTGCAAAACGTAGAGGAGTCGAGATAAGAAAGTACGACGTCATCTACGGATTGATTGATGAAGTAAGAGATGCTATGGAGGGTAAATTATCCGAAGTTAAGGATGAAGTTTCGGTTGGAAAGGCTGAAGTGAAAGCAGTTTTCGGTGGCGGTTCCTCGAAAGTTGCTGGATCTATTGTTACCGAAGGGAGTATTAAAAAAGGTATGTTTATGAGGGTTATTAGAGGTTCAAAGAGGAGAGAAGTGTACAACGGGAAGGTTGGTTCCTTACGAAGATTTAAAGACGCGGTGAAGAAAGTAGATAACGGAGAAGAGTGCGGTATTGGTGCCGACCCAGAATGGCCTGACTTCCAGCAAGGAGATATCATCGAATGCTTTGAATTAGTCGAAAGAAAACAAACGTTAGAGTCTGCTTCTGAAACTCTCAAAGAACAAGTTGCAGAGTATCGCTCCAAAGATGACGAACGAGCCGCAAAAGCGGCTGCCGAAGCTGATAAGTTCCAAAAGAGACGCGGCGCCGTTGAAACGCCTCCAAAATAATATAACATTAATAAAGCTATATAAAATTATGATCATCATTAGACTATACTACTTCTTCGAGTACATTGCAAAATTAATATACCACTAAATAATATAATAATGAAATAAAGTACTCATCATCAGTAAAATAAGAAAACATACATCACAAAAAGTTAATTCGTTCGCATTTTCTTTTTCTAAAGGTATTTTTTATTGTTTTTCGTTCGTTGAAAATGTCAAAGGATTATGATGAAATCGTTAAAGTAATAGAAAGCGAACAATTAAAGAAGCTGTTAGGTCCTTTCAAACAATACATTTCTTTGCCATTCGATGATAATGAGAGCATGAAATCGAAACAGAGAAAACATATTCTGTTAGGTATTCAACCTCCAGGTATTGATTCAAACGAATTCGGGAAGAGGTTCAAGCTAACAATGGACGATCTTACGATTAGCGATTTGTGCTTTAGAGAACTAAAAGAATGCGCAATGAAAGAAATAGAACTTAAAAGAAAAGGAATCGTCGTGTCCAACATCGATGGTGGGTTTCATTCGACCCCAGATTTCCTCAATCGATATGAACAACACCTAACGACGAAGACGAGAGACGAGTTATTTAGAGTTTTAAGAGAAGCGGCTTCGGAGAGATTATCGTCAGATGATCACATTAAAATAACATCGTCGTGGATTAATAGATTAGGAAAAGGGAACAGTAATGGGCTACATAATCACGCTAATGCAAAGTTATCCGGCGTATTTTATTTCGATGATGATTATTTCGATGAAGCCGTAGTCGATGATGGCCAACCAAAACCGGGTGATTTAATCTTACGAGTAGAGTCATCGGCGTTACGGAAAAACTGTACAGTAGGTGAACGCACGTCGTTTGTTCATATCACGCCTAGGAAAGGATTATTGGTTCTATTTGATTCTGATTTATTACACTGCGTCATGCCTTCAAATCGGGGACAACGTCTTTCTTTAGCGTTTAATTTTGCAGAACGAAATGTTTCTTATGAAGACCCGAACGATATGGGAAAAGCAGTAGTTAATGTAGGCGCGATTGATCTTTCGCATTTTTATTAGAAGTTTAGATATATAACCGTATATATAGAATAAATATGCGCTACTAGTAGAATGTGCGTTGGAATCATAAAACAATTTTAACTCAATTCATATCGTTCAAATCCAACATCGAGCTATGTCTTACTGACCCCCTAACGGCGTTTGTTAAGTTTGCAGTTTCATCTCCTTCAGCTTGATGAGCACCATCGTCGTTTTCGCTATTAATAATAATATTTTGATATTTCTTACGCGCTCGAAGACCCGAAGAGGAAAAATTATTACCAAATACACTCAATCCTTGGACTGTAAAGGCGAAAAGAGATGTGCTAATACCAATTATTGATCCCATAATGACATCTTCCGGATGATGCCAATAGTCTCTAATTCTTGTCACCGCGACCGCGATTGCTATTGCTAATGGAAACAATGAAACCAGGACTTTCCAAACGAAAGCACCTTGTCTTTCGTTGCTTGCGTTTGCATTGAAACATTTCAAGAAATACAATAAATACATCGTTAAATAAGCTAATCCAGAGAAGGACATCGATGTATGTCCAGATGGAAAACTACGTCGACCTTGTCTAACTTCATTCAAAAGACTCGAATTCTCGTAGCCTCCGCAATCGGGAACGCCAAACGATATCCATTTCGCTTCCGCATTTGCTGCTCCCCAACATCGAGCGGCGAAATCGGGACGGTAATTACCGCACGCCATTTTCATCACATTCACGAATATGAAAGAAAGCGCAACTGATAGTAATAATCCTAAACTCGCATCCTTTGCTCTCCTAAAATTCCTTTTTGTATTTCTAAGTTCAAACGTAGTAAATCTCTCCAACGCAAAAATGATTATTATTGGAAAAACTATCGCAAGAAATGGTAATAAAGCTGTTGGAACCGCGTTCGCTTTCATTGGATATCGCAGGCGATATAAGAGTTGTTCGTTTAAGAACTTCTCGTACGGTTCGGCGAACTCTAAGCCGAACCCAACCGCAAGTAGAAGGAGTAACAGAGTAACATCGAAGAAAAGGTATACGTTATTATTCTTGTCACTATTATTATTATTATTATTAGTCATATTAGTAGTAGTATCACCCATATTAGTGCGCAATCGTTGTGATTGATTCACGGCCCTTCCTATGCTCTCTCTCTTCGATCTTCTTTTCCTTGAAAGAATACGATTCGATTAGTTTCCGAGAAGGAAGATATATATTTAATAAACGTGTACGTAGATATTATTATTTGTATCAGTACGTAGCAGGTGATTTCTGTGCTGGCTGCTGCTGTTTCGCACTTGTGGCTCCCCTGCTAATGCTTTGTCAGTTTGTGGCATTCGACCATTCGTTATTATTCCCCTACAATCAGTACTGATGCTACTCCGTACTACAATAGGAATAAACAATTAATATAATAATAATAGTAATAAAAAGATGAAGACGACGAAACCGTTTTCGTTGACATACGTAAGGTACCCAAAACAATCATTATTATCTCATAAACTACTCGCCTTAGCGTCACTGCAACCAATATTCACCGCGTGCATGACTTGTTCGCAACTATTCACGAATAGGGAGATTAGCGATTTCGCGCATACGATTGGATACATTTTAAATGAACTCATAGCACAATCTCTGAAATGGAAGTTCAAACGTGAGAGACCTAAATCGTGTTTTGAAGTCGATTTCTGCGAAACGCATGGGATGCCTTCGTCGCACTCGCAATTAGCTTTTTATAACTGTACGTACACGGTTTTGTTATTCTTGAGGAGAAAGAAGCACGTTGAGAGAATTAAGAACGAAAGAAACGGTATATATAAAGACAGTGAGAACATGAACTTGGATAAAATTTCTGTACTACTCTCGATTTCGACTGTTCCTATTGGTTTCCTAGTCGCTATATCGAGAGTTGAGTTGGGGTATCATACAGTCGAACAAGTCGTAGCCGGGGGCGTTTTTGGCTCGTTGTTTGGTGTTGTATGGTATTTCGTCACATGTGAGTTCTTCTTAAAACGATTCAACGCTTTGACAGAAGAGAATAGGTTCGGCAATTTTTTGAGAGATACGTTGAGTATTAGAGATTCGTCTTTGTGTGCGAATCCGTTAGGTTTAAGTAGAGAAAGAGTAGAGTTAGAGAATGCCGCTTTTCCTTTACGATTCGCCGCAGAAACGAATAATAAGGATGATTAGTTTAAATACAGCACTAATAGTAAATATAGTATATGTAGTTAAGTTTGTTTATATACAAGTTTGTCTGCTGTCTTTTTTTTACGCATTAATTATTATAATAACATCATAATATATATATTTTTTTATTCGACATTTAAGATTTTAATAACCGAAGCGTTACCGATGCGATGTAAGGCGACAATAGCATCTCCTTTTTCGCAATATCCAGCGCTCTTGGCATATGAAACGGCAGCTGATAAAATCTCATCAGTCGTATCTGTATCTGTAGCTCTGGCAGAGCCTTCAGCTAAAAGCGGAATTAATCCTCTAGTTAATTGCGCTTGCTTTGCGGGAGTCTCGCCCGAACACGTCCAAGTCAAAGAATCGGTCGTCAAAGTGGGCACGAATACGGTTAAAACTGGCACTTTTGGTCTATATTTTGCAACAAGACGCGCAGTGCTACCACCATGCGTCAAAACAACAATCATCGCCGCTCTTACTTTTTGAGCAGTGCGCACAGCTGATGATGCCAAGGATTCTAAAGGCATCATCGGTTTCTCGACTTGCGATAAGATAGATTTGAACAAGACGTAATGATCAATCGAAGCTTCGGCTTCGTTGCAAATGCGGGACATGACTCTAACTGCATCAATTGGGTAAGATCCCGCGGCAGTTTCACCACTCAACATGACGCAATCTGTGCCGTCCAATACTGCGTTTGCGACGTCAGTAGCTTCCGCTCTCGTCGGTTTTGGATTTTGTACCATTGATTCTAACATTTGTGTGGCCGTGACGACGGGTTTACCGGCTACGTTACACTTTTCAATCATTAATTTCTGCGCTAAAAAAATCTTTTCCGTTGGGATTTCCATGCCTAAATCTCCTCTTGCGACCATAATGGCATCTGAAGCTGCTAGAATGTCATCAAAATTTACTAAACCTTCTTGATTTTCAACTTTAGAAATGATTTGAATCTCTCTTCCTTCTTCGCCTAGAACTTCGCGAATGTTTTTAACATCAGATCCTTTTCTGACAAAAGAAGCCGCGATGAAATCAACTTTGTTATAAATGCCCCATTCTACGATATCGACGCGATCTTTTTCCGTAATAGTCGGCAAATCTACGACAACGCCTGGTAAATTTACGTTTTTTCGTTCTCCAAGCGTAGCGGTATTCGTACATCTCGCTTTTACAGTACCGTTCGCGACGTCGCACGACAACACTTCCAAAACGATCGACCCATCACCAATCAAAA
>Ga0302126_10000384_pt1 | contig 29425 bp, 25 predicted proteins | sample CB4_20m_MG_FD_203108 | JGI IMG/M metagenome (GOLD analysis project Ga0302126, IMG submission 203108) | Marine microbial communities from Western Arctic Ocean, Canada - CB4_20m | ecosystem: Environmental > Aquatic > Marine > Oceanic | place: Canada: Western Arctic Ocean | collected 2017-09-24 | reverse complement strand
GTTTGGCTGTTGCTACCATTTCTTGGATAGGTGTTCCTTCTATATGGGCAACATAGACGCGTGTTCCCCCGGGAAGAAGGTCACGTAGGTCCTCAATCTTTTCAGCGGTGCGGGGCATAACCTCGATTGAAAAATCTTTGAGAAAGGTCTCAATCTGTGGATTAATTTCGATACCAGTCGTGTCTTTAGATCCAAAATTCAGCAGGGCCATTGGCCTCTCCTTTGAACAATTTTTAAATGGTCAAATAGCCCAGCCATCATTTGCTATAAGCAGTTTTATTTTTTCTTGGTTGTATTCAGCCTCTATGCGATTGGCTTCAGATTGTGCCACCGCAGATTGCTCTCCGTCCACCGCATAAGCGGGGGCTTTGCGCCATTCGGCCAAATAGGAATCTGTATCTTCAGCTCCAATTTTCATCGCCGCACGATCGATGGCCTGCTCAAAACGTTCTGGCAATTGAGCCTTAGATGCTTTGCGACCTTTGCCGACAATCACTTGGGCTGGGATATCTCGCCAATATACAACAATTACGTCTGCCATTTGATTCCTCATCAGTCTTTCTCTGGTTTCTAGGTGCAACTGTTTGTAAACCGGAGTCGATTTTCGACAATTGAATGAGTGCTAGCGACTTTGATGTCATTACAAATATACCTTAGAATTAATAGCTCTAGTTCTTGGAAAATTCCGCAATAACTTTATGAACGATTGCATGGGCCCGCAGATGCGCTTATATCGAACTCAACTCAAAATCCGAAAGGCGTATAATTATGACGCCACAGCGTCCTCGGTCTGCGGGCGCGGTTCCTAAAGCGGTTGAATCCACCGTAGGCCCCAAGGCTCAAGTCCAGCAGCTTTATGCTGCTTTGGACTTAGGTACAAATTCGTGCCGCATGCTTATTGCGCAGCCTGATGGTGCGCATTTTAGGATTGTGGACAGTTTTTCAAAAACGGTTCAGCTTGGAATCGGTTTGGAAGAAACGGGGCGGCTAAGCCGCACGTCGATGAACCGTACTTTGCAGGCTCTACGTATTTGTAGCCAAAAACTAAAACAAAACCGTGTTAAAAAAATGCGCTTGGTCGCCACCGAAGCCTGCCGGCGTGCGGACAATGGCGCAACGCTTATACGCCAGATACGCAGGGAAACTGGCTTGAAGCTAGAGATTATTCGGGCGGAGGAGGAGGCGCAGTTGGCGGTTCTTTCCTGTGCGCCTTTGGTGACAAATGATACTGACCAGTTGCTAGTGGTGGATATTGGTGGTGGATCGACCGAACTAGTTTGGATGGATCTGGTTGATGTTCTTCCTAGGATGCGGAGCCGTGCGATTATGCATATGCACAAAGGTTTTAGCTCTGGAGAGTCGCCGAATAAATATGGCGCAAAGGTTGTGGACTGGATCTCTGTGCCCCTGGGTGTGGCGACCTTGCGTGATCTTTTTAATGATGTGGATGATGACGCTGGGCGCTTCGCCTTGATGAGCTTAATGTTTGAAGAAAAGCTTGAAAAATTCATCCCTTATGAGCGTTCCTATAAAATAGAGCATTTTCAAATAATTGGAACCAGTGGCACCGTCACGACTGTTGCTGCCAGTCATTTGGGACTGCGGCGCTATGATAGAAATAAAGTAGATGGCCTGTCGATGTCTTCTATCGAAATTGACAAAGTGATCCGTGACTATCTTAGAATGGGGCCCATAGGTCGGCAAAATGATCCACGCATTGGTAAAGACCGCCAAGCTTTAATTATGTCCGGTGCCGCAATTTTGCAGGCTTTGCTGCGTAGTTGGCCTACTCATAAGCTCTCTGTTGCTGATCGTGGGCTACGCGAGGGTTTACTATATGCACAAATGAGCGCAGATGGAGTGTTGCGCGAACGAAAGAGCTGAATCACATGGCAAAATTGACTACAAATAACAGTGGCCGTGGCCAACGGGAACTTCGAGTGAAGGTGAAAACAGCACGCGGTCGGAAACTTTCTTCCACGCTCTGGTTGGAACGACAGCTAAATGATCCCTATGTAAAAAGGGCACAACTTGAGGGATATCGGGGGCGTGCTGCTTTTAAAATTCTTGAACTTGATGATAAATACCGCTTTTTGGTGCCCGGTGCCCGGATTGTAGATCTAGGCTGCGCCCCAGGAGGCTGGTGCCAGGTGGCGGTTCGCCGCATTAACGCACTGGGGGACCGACAAGGCAAAAAGGTTGGTTCTATTCTGGGTATTGATCTGCAAGAAATAGAAGCCATTCCAGGTGCTGAGATCCACGTATTGGATTTCATGGATGAGGGCGCAGACGATAAGGTACAAGCCTGGCTGGATGGAACGGCGGATGTGGTGATGTCTGATATGGCTGCGCCCTCCTCTGGACATAAGCAAACTGATCACTTGCGCATTATTGCGTTATGTGAGGCTGCAGCTTATTTTTCCTTTGATGTGTTGGCTCCAGGTGGCACTTTTATTGCAAAAGTTTTGGCCGGTGGTGCAGAAGGTGAATTACAAGCCTTACTCAAGAAAAAATTCACCAAGGTTTCAAACATGAAGCCACCTGCTTCACGCTCCAATTCATCAGAAAAATTTGTTGTTGCCACTGGGTTCCGTGGATAAATGATTATAAGTTTTTCCGCCTAATGGGTTACTAAACCTAGCTTTTAATAAAATAGCACTAATTATGGTAATTTTGGTACATTTTTTCTTTACATAGACGCGCCAAAAAAGAAGATTTAAATCTTAGTGTGGGTACGTTTTGGTTGCTCTGAGCTGAAGGAATATCCTATGACATTTGTGCTGGCGATTGACCAAGGTACGACATCCAACCGCGCCATCTTGTTTGATGACAATATGCGCCCCGCTTTCATAAGCCAGAAGGAATTTACTCAGCATTTTCCAAAGTCGGGCTGGGTAGAGCATGATGCTGAAGAAATTTGGTCCTCTGTCTTGGCGGTTGTGCAGGCTGTGATGCAAAAAACAACCTGTGATCCTGTGGATATTGCAGCCATCGCAATTACTAACCAGCGCGAAACAACTGTGATTTGGGATCGGGTTACAGGGGTACCTATTTACAACGCTATTGTCTGGCAGGATCGCCGTACAGCCGCCTTTTGCAATGGCCTGCGTGCCTCTGGTCATGAAGAGATGATCATCAATAAAACTGGACTTTTGATTGATTCTTATTTTTCGGGAACTAAGATTAATTGGATTTTAAAACATTTACCGGGGTCTTTAGCGCGGGCGCAAAACGGCGAATTACTTTTTGGTACGATGGACAGTTATTTGATCTGGAAACTGACTGGTGGAGCCATGCATGTGACTGATGCTACCAATGCAGCACGCACTATGTTGTATAATATAGTCGAAGGCCAATGGGATTATGAAATCTGTGGTCTTTTGGATGTGCCGCAAGTCATACTGCCTGAAGTGCGTGATTGCTCTTCTGAGTTTGGCGTAACCACATTATTTGGTGGTGAAATCCCGATTTTGGGTGTGGCTGGGGATCAGCAAGCTGCTGCCATCGGCCAAGCCTGTTTTGAGACAGGCATGTTGAAATCCACGTATGGTACTGGATGTTTTGCCCTCTTGAATACGGGTGATACTTTGGTGAAGTCTAAAAATCGTTTACTCGGTACAATTGCCTATCAATTTGACGGCAAACCAACTTATGCTTTGGAGGGTTCAATCTTTATTGCGGGAGCCGTTGTGCAATGGTTGCGCGATGGACTGGGGATAATTGGTGATTCTAGCGAAGCGTCGGATATGGCAGTATCGGCGGATGCAACACAATCATTATATCTTGTTCCAGCATTTACTGGTCTTGGTGCGCCCTATTGGGATGCAGAGTGTCGTGGCGCTATATTTGGATTGACCCGTAACTCTGGTCCAAAAGAATTTGCCAAGGCGGCGCTGCAAAGTGTGGGCTATCAAACTCGCGATTTGTTGATCGCGATGCAGGAAGATATGGGAGCAGCCACGCAAGCGTTGTTGCGTGTGGATGGCGGTATGACAGCCAGTGATTGGACGATGCAATTTCTTGCAGATATCCTTGGCTCTGCTGTTGATCGGCCAAAGGTCCAGGAAACCACTGCTCTAGGGGCAGCATGGTTAGCAGGATCCAAGGCGGGTGTGTACCCTGACCAAGCTAGCTTTGCTAAAACATGGGCGCTGGATCAGCGTTTTGAAGCTCAAATGCCAGAGGCGACGCGTGATGCATTATACGATGGCTGGAAAGATGCTGTTCGGCGGACGTTAAGCTAGGTGTTTTAACTGAAGAAAACTGATAGCTGGTCTTTCTTTAAGGTGACAAGCTCTGTTGGTTGGAATTTAAAGTCAATGACTTAGCGGATACTTCACTAAATTTATTGTAACCTTGGGGTGCAAATGGATTTCAAAACATTAGCGTTTGCCGGTGAAACAGGCGCTATTTGATGCTCAACAGTCCCCTCAGAACTCACATCTCGTCTAAACTTGTAATAGCATTAATGCTTACCAGCATTGCCCTTTTTGTGAAGTCTTAATGAGCAGCCATAAGCCCATATCCAACACCTGGTATTCCAGGTATTCCAGCCGCTTCAGCTCACTTGAAATCTTACGCCCTACATAACTCATATTCCAGAGCATACCCCCGGGGTACCCCCCAGTTTTACGTACTACTAGTCCCTGATGCCCGAGTAATACCAGTAAGGAAGAGGAAATTGAGCCTGTGGCGTTAAAATGTGCTTTGGATTTTTTAAAACTTTAAACTAATAATTTTTCACTAGCTGGTTAGGTTTTGCACTACGAAGCTGGGGATTTATTTAAGGTACATCTTTATAATAACCTATTGATATCATTAGGGTGTGATTTTGTTACTATTAGGCGATATACCATTATTTTATTGATTTATTATAAAGATGGTGGACCCTAGCGGGATCGAACCGCTGACCTCCTGCATGCCATGCAGGCGCTCTCCCAGCTGAGCTAAGGGCCCTTAAACATTGTGTGTCTAAGCAAGGCTTGGCGCGGGATCAAGAGTAAATCGGCGCGCCAAGCAAGGAATTTTAGCTATCGTCGTCGTCTGAAGCGACATCGGCGATCTCGTCAAGTGAAACGGTGTCATCGTCGTCGTCATCAAGCACATCGTCGCCCAAATCTACTTCACCATTATCGTCATCTTCCAACACAACCTCATCGGCATCCGCATCAGGTTCGTGTAGTTTTGTTGTCTGGGCATCTTCAGCATCAGCCACCATCGTGCGGCCTTTGTTTGCATCAAGTGCAACAGTTTCACCCGTATACGGGCTAATAATCGGTTTTTTATTCAGGTCGTAAAAACGCTTGCCTGTGGTGGGGCAAATACGTTTGGTACCCCATTCTTCTTTCGGCATGGGTTTTCCCTTCTCGCAATCGGTGACAATCTCTGTCGAGTGCCATAGAGAAGAGGCGGTGTCAAAGGTGAAATCTATTAATTCGTGGATGTTTTGAATGAATTCTACATCAATAGTCTCGGTTCAGCATATAATACTGACTGGCAACCCCAAAATTACGGTTATTCTGCGGCGATCCAAAAGGGCACGGCGGATGTCACTACGTATTTCGAGGCTCAAAGGGGTTGTTACGTTAAGTTTGCCGGTGTCTTGCCCAATTAGGGAGGCAGAAAAATTTATTTTTGAAAAAGAATCTTGGATTCGTGTCCACTTATCAGAGCTACCGCAAAGTACGGAGGCGGCATTCGGGGGCACAGTATTATTTCAGGGTGAGTTACTGACCATTTGTAGGTGGAAGGGCCGGCAAGTGTGCAGAAATGGCGCTAAGCTCTTGGTGCCTGGAGCTGACGGCATGGTTGCCGCTCGGGTTAAAGCTTTTCTAAAGCTTCAAGCCCGTCAGCGTTTGGGAGAAGCTACTGATCGCTACGCAACGGCCTTGGGAAAATCTTATGGGAAGCTCACGTTGCGCGATACCACCTCTCGTTGGGGCTCCTGTTCTACAAAAGGCAATATCAACTACTCTTGGCGTTTGATTATGGCTCCACCAGAGGTTCTTAACTATGTGGCGGCGCATGAGGTCGCACATTTAGCTCAGATGAACCACTCACCACAATTTTGGGCGGTCGTTCAACAACTGTACCCTGCCCATGCTACATACCGGGCTTGGTTGAAAAGTCATGGTGAAGAGTTGCACAGTTATCAATTTTGAGTAGTTCGCATTTGACATACTTCTAGAATGTGATCACAAATGGATATGGCAAAGAGACTACAAGACAGCTACCTCGCAGCGCACGACCAGCTGTTTCGAAAGCTTCGGATGCGAATAATGCATGGTGAGATGAGCCCAGGGCAGGCGATAACCCTTCGTGGGGTTGCGTCTGAATTTGGTGTCTCGGTGACGCCGGTACGTGAAGCTTTGAAGCGCTTGGCTGCAGAAGGTGCCCTGAGTATATCATTTACTGGGCGGTTCCAGACCCCGGAGTTGTCAAATGATCGCATTGAAGAATTAGCGTCGCTTAGGGCGCTGATAGAGGTGGAGCTCGCTACGCGCGCTTTGCCGCGTGCGCACATGGCATTGGTAGAACGTTTGCAGGCCATCAACAATGCGATAGCAGTGGCGGTGGCCAAGGCTGATGCGGTTTCTTACATTCGAACTAATCTCGAGTTTCACAAAACACTTTACTTGCGGGCACAAGCGCCTGCGATGTTGGCCACAGTGGAAACTGTTTGGCTACAAATGGGACCAACAATGCGCGCGCTTTATGGCCGGCTACAGCGCAAAGACCCACCAGTCAATCATAGGTTAATCTTAGCCGCTCTCAGTGCGGGTGACGAGCCAGGGCTTAGGATAGCTGTGCGCGCCGATGTGACACAAGGGCTAAGGATGTTAGCAAATTAAGAAATATATATAAAAAATTGTTTTAGCTATGTATTGCCCCGTCGCCACAGGCAAGTGCAGCTTCCCGTACGGCCTCAGAATAGGTTGGATGGGCGTGGCAGGTTCGCGCTAAATCTTCAGCAGCAGCTCCAAACTCCATTGCGACACAGACTTCATGGATTAAGTCACCCGCCATCGGCCCGATGATATGTGCGCCCAAAATACGATCAGTAACTGAGTCGGCTAGGATTTTGACAAAGCCGTCAGCTGCAAAATTTGCCTTGGCACGGCCATTACCCATGAAGGAAAACTTTCCAACTTTATAATTAAGCCCTGCGACTTTTAATTGTTTTTCAGTTTGGCCGACGCTGGCAACTTCTGGGTGTGTGTAGATTACCCCGGGAATTACATCGTAATTTACATGCCCGGCTTGTCCAGCCAATATCTCAGCCACGGCCATGCCCTCATCTTCTGCTTTATGCGCTAGCATTGGTCCAGTGATTGCGTCGCCTATGGCATAAACCCCTGGCACCGTGGTGACATAATGGGCATCGGTTTGAATTTGGCCGCCATCGGTTAGCATAACGCCTAGTGCCTCTAGGCCCAGACCATCCACGAAAGGTTTGCGCCCAGTTGCCACTAGCACAACATCGGCTTGTGCCTTATGCTTTGTGTCTTTCTTAAGTTTGGTATAGCTAACGGTTGCCTCGCCATTTTTGACAGTAACAGATTGTACCGCGGCCCCCATTGTGAACTTTAACCCTTGTTTTTTTAAAATGCGCTGGAAAGCTTTTTGAACCTCCTCATCCATACCAGGTGTAATTTCATCCAAAAATTCAATAACTTCAACATCACTGCCCAATCGAGCATAAACTGACCCCAGTTCCAAACCAATTACGCCAGCGCCAATAACTATCATCTTAGTAGGAATTTTATCCAAAGTGAGCGCGCCGGTGGAAGTTACAATAGTTTTTTCGTCGATCGCTATCCCTGGCAGGGCTGATGGTTCCGAACCGGTTGCAATTATGATGTGCTTGGAGCTGTGAGTCTTGTCTCCAACAAGAACTTGACCTGCGGCTGGGATGCTGGCCCAACCTTTTAACCAGTCAATTTTATTTTTCTTAAATAAAAACTCGATGCCCTTGGTATTACCGTCGATTACCTCAGTTTTGTAGCTCTGCATTTTGGCCCAGTCCACAACTGGGTTATCAGAAATTAAGCCCATTTTAGCGAAGTTATGTTCGGCTTCGTGCAGCTGATGGCTTGCATGCAAGAGGGCTTTGGAAGGAATACAGCCCACATTGAGGCATGTACCGCCAAGGGTATCACTTCCTTCGACACAGGCTGTTTTAAGCCCCAATTGCGCACAACGAATGGCGCTGACATAGCCGCCGGGGCCGGAGCCAATCACAATTACATCATAAGAAGCCATAAGAAACGTCCTTTGTCTTGGAATAAATGGGCAAGCGCCCCGCGGTTAGAATAAAATTAGATAGTTGCTCCAAACCCTAATGTATTTGAAGCCGGAGGGATATCATAGAAGAGAAGTCACTAAAATGCATAGCGTGGCGCCGAAGCATGCAAACTAAATTGTGGATGGCCGTGGTGGCGCATAACTGAAATACTTGTGAAATTCGGGCCTGCGCGAGTGTTGTAAATTCTGGTATCATTTTCTGGGTCGCCTACAAATCCATCAATAGACGCCGAGGATCTTCCAGCGCTTCTTTCACCCGTACCAAGAAGGTAACTGCACCTTTTCCATCTACGACGCGATGATCATAACTCAACGCCAGATACATCATTGGACGAATCACAACCTGGCCATTTAGCGCCATAGGGCGGTCTTGGATTTTATGCATGCCAAGGATGCCAGATTGTGGTGGGTTGAGGATAGGTGAGGACATTAGGGAACCATATACGCCCCCGTTTGAAATAGTGAAGGTTCCGCCCTGCATTTCGGCCATGGACAGCTTGCCATCACGGGCGCGGGCGCCTTTTTCTGCAATGGCCTTTTCTATCTCAGCAAAAGACATAGAATTGGCCTCACGGATAACGGGCACGACAAGGCCTGTAGGTGTGCCGGCGGCAATACCCATGTGGACGAAATTCTTGTAGATGATGTCTGTTCCATCGATTTCTGAATTAACTTCGGGTACCTCGCGGAGCGCATGGCAGCAGGCCACAGTAAAAAATGACATGAACCCAAGCTTTACACTATGCTTTTTGAGGAACAGGTCTTTGTATTCGTTCCGCAGAGCCATGACTTCCGTCATGTCGACCTCGTTGTAGGTTGTCAGCATGGCTGCGGTATTTTGGCTATCTTTGAGGCGACGCGCAATGGTTTGGCGCAGACGGGTCATCTTGACCCGTTCTTCACGAGCGGCATCATCTACTAACACAGCGGCTCGGGGGACAGCGGCAATAGGGGCTGTTGGGGCTTCGGCAAGTATTTTTTGCACATCTTCCTTCATCATGCGCCCATCTTTACCTGTCGCCACCACTTTTGCACGGTCCAGGCCTCTTTCAGCCATCAATTTCTTTGCGGAGGGGGCATCTTCCACGTCTTTTCTAAGTTCTGGCTTGTTAACCCCAAGAACAACCGCAGATTCTACAGAAACCGTACCACCTATTACAGCTAATTGACCGCCCGCTTGCACGATGCTGCCTTCTGGGGCTAAAATTTGACCGAGGACGCCAGCCGCTGGGGCTGGGACTTCAACACTTACCTTATCGGTTTCCAATTCACATAGCATTTCATCTTGCGCTACAGTGTCCCCAGGTTGCTTGTACCAGGTTGCAACATTGGCTTCGCTCACGCTTTCGCCAAGAGTTGGCACCATCACATTGACGGCTTCAGCTGCGGCTTTTAGTACTGCACTGTTCGTGGCGGGGGCAGTAGCCACCTTGCCTTCACTAATTTGTGCAAGCAAGGCGTCTACGTTGACAGTAGCGCCTTCTGGGACCACGATTTCAGAGATTGTGCCTGCCACTGGGCTGGGCACCTCGACGGTTACCTTATCAGTTTCTAATTCACAGAGCATTTCATCAACAACAACTTGATCGCCTAGTTTTTTGAACCATGTGGCAACGGTAGCTTCGGTTACAGATTCACCCAATGTAGGAACGCGAATTTCAGTGGACACAGTCTTATCCTTTCAACGTAAGCGCTTCATTTACGAGCGCGGCTTGTTGTGATTTATGTATAGAGGCAAGGCCCGTTGCTGGCGATGCAGATGTGGCACGACCAGCATAGCTAGGGCGGGCATGCTTGGCACCAATGCGGGTTAGCACCCATTCAATATTGGGTTCAATAAAGCTCCATGCACCTTGATTTTTTGGTTCTTCTTGGCACCAAACAATCTCAGCTTTCTTGAACCGTTCTAATTCACTGACCATCGAAATGGCTGGAAAAGGGTAAAACTGTTCGATACGCAGTAAATAGACATCATTGCTACCACGGGCGTCTCGCTCTTCCAGAAGGTCAAAATAAACCTTGCCTGAGCAGATGACGACACGCTTAATTTTTTTGTCAGATACCAGCTTAGTATTAGAATTACCGTACTGGGCGTCATCCCATAACACGCGGTGAAAACTGGATCCGGTGGTAAATTCGCTGCGCTTGGACACTGCCATTTTATGGCGCAGTAGAGATTTTGGGGTCATCAAAACAAGAGGCTTGCGGAAGGTGCGGTGAATTTGGCGGCGCAAAATATGAAAGTAATTAGCTGGTGTGGTGCAATTAGCTACGATCCAATTGTCTTGGCCACACATCTGCAAGAACCTTTCCAAGCGCGCAGAGCTGTGCTCGGGACCTTGGCCTTCAAACCCATGTGGCAGTAGCATTGTTAGACCTGACATTCGCAGCCATTTGCTTTCACCGCTGGAGATGAACTGGTCAAACATAATTTGTGCGCCATTAGAAAAGTCACCAAACTGAGCTTCCCACATCACCAAAGCATTAGGTTCAGCGAGGGTGTAGCCATATTCAAATCCTAAAACTGCGTATTCTGAGAGCATTGAATCTATGACCTCATACTGGCCTTGCCCTTCGCGGATATGGTTAAGTGGATAGTAGCGCTCTTCTGTGTCTTGATGTACCAGCGCCGAGTGCCGGTGGCTAAAGGTGCCCCTGGCACTATCTTGCCCTGAGAGGCGCACGGCATGTCCTTCGGTTAGCAAGGATCCAAAGGCCAAGGCTTCGCCGGTGGCCCAGTCAATCCCTTCGCCCGTACTCAGTGCCTTAGACTTGGTGTTCAACATGCGCTGGATGGTTTTGTGAACGGGAAATTCTTCTGGAACTCTGCATAGAGCTTCAGCCACATCGTCGAATGTTTCCTCCGCCATAGCTGTTGCGCCACGTTGGTATTCTTCGCCGTAGCGATTCATTTTGGACCAGCGGCCATCCAACCAGTCGGCTTTATTGGGTTTATAATCTTTTCCAGCTTCGAATTCAGCGTTAAGAAATGACTGAAAACTCGCTTTCATGTCCTCAATTTCGCCCTCTGGGATTAGTCCATCACCGACTAAACGCTCAGTATAAAGCGTTAAAGTGGTTTTCTGAGTTTTAATTTTTTTGTACATCACTGGATTGGTGAACATTGGTTCATCGCCTTCGTTATGGCCAAAGCGACGGTAGCAAATAATATCCAAAACCACATCTTTTTTGAATTTTTGGCGGTATTCTGTGGCCAAGCGCGCGGCATGGACTACAGCTTCGGGATCATCGCCATTCACATGAAATATTGGCGCTTCAACCATCAACGCAATGTCTGTGGGGTACGGTGAAGACCTGCTAAAATGTGGAGCGGTTGTAAAACCTATTTGATTGTTAACGACAATGTGCATAGTGCCGCCAGTTTTATGGCCTTTGAGCCCTGACAGGCCAAAGCCCTCTGCCACAACGCCTTGACCTGCGAATGCGGCATCTCCGTGTAGAAGGATTGGCAAAACGCTTGTGCGTTCAGTGTCGTTTTTTTGGTCTTGTTTGGCGCGGGCTTTGCCAAGAACTACTGGGTTTACGGCCTCAAGATGGCTTGGGTTTGCGGTGAGCGACAGGTGTACACTGTTACCGTCAAACTCACGATCAGACGATGCGCCAAGATGGTATTTCACATCACCAGATCCATCCACATCCTCGGGTTTGAACGAGCCACCCTGAAACTCGTTAAAAATTGCTCGGTAAGGTTTAGCCATCACATTGGACAGCACCGACAATCGGCCACGGTGTGGCATGCCTATAATGATGTCTTTCACACCTAAAGCGCCACCACGTTTGATGATCTGTTCCATAGCGGGAATTAGGCTTTCGCCACCGTCTAGCCCAAAACGTTTGGTTCCCATGTATTTGACATGTAAAAATTTTTCAAAGCCTTCAGCCTCGACTAATTTATTAAGAATGGCCTTACGGCCTTCTCTCGAGAAACTAATTTCCTTACCGTAACCTTCAATACGCTCCTTGAGCCACCCAGATTGCTCCGGGTCAGAAATATGCATGTATTGAATTGCAAAGGTTCCGCAGTAAGTACGGCGAACAATTTCGATAATTTCGCGCATTGAGGCAAATTGCAGACCCAACACATTATCTAAGAAAATAGGGCGGTCCATGTCTGCTGGTGTGAAGCCATAGCTGGCCGGATCCAACTCAGGCCGGGCGTCATCTTCACGCATGCCCAATGGATCAAGATCAGCGGCCAAATGCCCTCGAATCCGGTAGGCGCGGATCAACATCAGCGCCCGAAGGCCATCGAGAACAGCACGTTTGAGTTGCTCTTCATTGAGCTGAGTAATGGTTTCCGTAGCTTTAGCTGTATTTTTCTTGCTTGCTTCGCGCGCCTCTGTGGCGACAAGGTATTCTCCCGTGAAGGCGGCCGTTAGGTCGTCCATCGGAGTTGGTGGCCAATCATCTCGCGCCCATGAGGGGCCCGCAGCTTGGGCTTTTACATCGCTTTCTGCATCGCCCATCACGGCAAAAAATTCGGCCCATTGTGTATCCACCGAGGTGGGGTCGGTGGCGTAGCGGGCATACATTTTTTCAAGATATTCTGCGTTATGACCCTGCATGAAGCTGGAGGCATGAAATTGATCGTTTGCTGGATGATCCGTCATCGATTGCTACCTTGGTGAGAACTAGAATTTTTTAAGTGTATTTTATCTGAGTAAAAGCGTGACATGCTGATGCCATAAAACCGTCTGGGACATTCGAAGGGGTACGAAAACTTGTGATTATGGCGTGGGAGTATCGGTTCATCTCGCAATATAAAGTTAGGCGGCATGCCCGCCGATGCTATAGTATGCTTAAATGTTGAACACTTAGACGCCTGCATTAGCTTATCCAATCGCTTCCAAAACAGCTTCTCCTAAACCAGCAGGGCTTTCGGCCACGGTAATACCGGCTATTTTCATAGCTTCGATTTTATCATCTGCTCCGCCTTTGCCGCCGGCAACTATTGCGCCAGCATGGCCCATACGTCGACCTGGAGGGGCTGTGCGGCCAGCAATAAATCCGGCTGTCGGCTTCCAACGGCCTTTTTTCTTTTCGTCGGTCAAAAACTGTGCTGCTTCTTCTTCGGCTGAACCACCAATTTCACCAATCATGATAATGCTTTGTGTCTCGTCATCCGCCAAAAACCATTCCAACACGTCAATATGCTCTGTTCCTTTAATAGGATCGCCACCTATTCCCACACATGTGGACTGGCCCAAGCCTACGTCAGTTGTTTGCTTAACGGCTTCATAGGTAAGCGTGCCTGAGCGTGACACTACGCCTACAGAGCCACGACGGTGGATGTGTCCCGGCATTATGCCTATTTTGCAGGCGTCTGGCGTAATCACCCCGGGGCAGTTTGGGCCAATTAACCGGCTGGAGGAGCCCTCCAACGCACGTTTGACCCGCATCATGTCCAGCACAGGAATTCCCTCAGTTATACAAACAATCACCTCCATTTGTGCGTCAATTGCCTCGAGAATTGAATCTGCAGCAAAGGGAGGTGGGACGTAAATCACAGTCGCATTGGCTTCTGTTATGGCTTTTGCCTCGTGCACAGAGTTGAACACTGGTAGGTTTAGGTGTGACTGCCCACCTTTGCCGGGTGTCACACCACCAACCATTTTAGTACCATAGGCGATGGCTTGTTCCGAGTGGAACGTACCCTGGCTGCCAGTGAATCCCTGGCAGATAACTTTAGTTTTTTCGTCAATGAGTACGGCCATGAGGCGCTCCTAATTAATATATTTGGAAACGGTTGCGCAAAAAAATCTTTGATTTTTGGACCCAGTATCCAAGGTGATGAGTTCGGCGTCACTAGTTACGTTTTTTATAAAGCTTTAACAGCTGCGACAATTTTCTGCGCGCCGTCTTTCAAGTCATCGGCGGCTATCACGTTCAGCTTGCTCTCGGTGATGATGCGTTTTCCTTCTTCAACATTAGTACCTTCCAAACGCACGACAAGTGGCACTTTAAGTCCCACTTCTTTCACTGCGGAGACCACACCTTCAGCAATCACATCACAACGCATAATCCCGCCAAAGATATTGACTAATATGCCCTTCACTTGGGGGTCAGAAGTGATAATTTTGAATGCTTCTGTGACCCTCTCCTTGGTGGCACCGCCGCCGACGTCGAGGAAGTTGGCAGGTTCCGCACCATAGAGTTTGATGATGTCCATGGTTGCCATTGCCAGGCCTGCGCCATTGACCATGCAGCCTATTTGGCCATCTAAAGCTATATAGTTAAGGTCGTATTTGCTTGCCTCTAGCTCTTTTGGATCTTCTTCTGTGGTATCGCGAAGTTCAGCTATATCGCGATGTCGATACATAGCATTTCCGTCAAAACTCATTTTGGCATCAAGGCATTTTAGTTCGCCACTGTCGGAGATAATGAGCGGGTTGATTTCCAGCATTTCCATGTCTTTATCAACAAATAGATGATAAAGGTTGCCCATCAAAGCTACACATTGTTTTGTTTGCTTACTGTCTAGGCCCAAATTAAAGGCGATACGGCGCCCATGATAACCTTGATAGCCCGTGGCGGGGTCGATTGAGAAGGAAAGAATTTTATCTGGAGTGGATTCCGCCACCTCTTCTATGTCCACACCACCTTCTGTAGATGCTACAAAAGAAATACGGCTAGACTGGCGATCCACCAAAATTGCCAGATAGAATTCTTTCTGGATGCCTGATCCATCTTCGATATATATACGATTCACCAGTTTTCCTGATGGACCGGTCTGCTTAGTAACTAAAGTACGACCGAGCATGGCCTTAGCAGCTTTTTCGGCCTCCTCAACAGAGCGTGCCAGACGTACACCTCCAGCATCGCCTGCGTCAGCTTCTATAAAGCTACCCTTGCCGCGTCCGCCCGCGTGGATTTGCGCCTTAACAACCCAAAGTGGGCCGTCCATCTCGTTTGCCGCTGCTTTGGCTTCATCTGCTCGTAGCACAATCCTGCCATCACTGACTGGTGCACCGTAGCTGCGAAGGAGCGCTTTGGCTTGATACTCGTGAATGTTCATAGACATGGTCCCACAGTTTGTTCTTTATTTAGTCTAAGGTATTTTAAAGACAGAAATATAGTTAATTTTTGTGAAACTCCATTTTTCATACATTTGTGATCACAGCTAATTTTATGTGATCACAAATGTACATTATATAAAGAGAAAGATAAAAGCCCTACTACAAAGTTTTGTAACAGAGGTCTATTTTAGAAGAAGGCCTGCAGCCCAGTTTGCGCACGCCCTAAGATAAGAGCGTGTACATCATGGGTTCCCTCATAAGTATTCACCGTTTCCAAATTAGCTGCGTGCCGCATTATTTGGAAGCCTTCTGAGATGCCATTGCCACCATGCATATCTCGGCTGATACGAGCCATATCAAGGGCTTTGCCACAATTGTTGCGCTTCATAAGGCTAATCAGCTCAGGGCTGGCTGTGCCGTCGTCCATCATCTGGCCCAAGCGAAATGCAGATTGCAGCCCCAGCGAAATTTCAGTTTGCATATCGGCCAGTTTTTTCTGAAATAATTGAGTTTGAGCAAGTGGCTTGCCAAATTGTTTCCTATCTCGCCCATATTGCAGAGCAGAGTGCCAACAAAATTCTGCTGCGCCTAAAACACCCCAAGAAATTCCGTAGCGAGCGCGGTTAAGGCAGCCAAACGGTCCCTTAAGTCCTTGAACATTTGGTAACAGAGAGTCGTCACCAACCTCAACTTCATCCATTACAATTTCGCCGGTGACTGAGGCACGCAAGGACAATTTTCCACCAATCTTTGGAGCCGTCAGACCCTTCATTCCCTTTTCGAGAATAAAACCTCTAATTTTGCCGCCATGTTCCTCAGATTTGGCCCAAATAATGAAGACATCGGCAATAGGCGCGTTTGAAATCCACATTTTAGAACCGGTGAGGCGGTATCCCGTCGCCGTTTTTATGGCTCGCGTCTTCATACCTGCCGGGTCAGATCCCGCATCGGGTTCAGTTAGGCCGAAACAGCCAATTAATTCTCCAGAGCACAGGCCCGGAAGAAATTTTTTTCTCTGGGTCTCACTGCCGTAGGCGTGGATTGGATAAATCACCAAAGAGGACTGCACGGACATCATCGACCGATAGCCGCTGTCCACGCGTTCAATTTCGCGCGCAATCAAGCCATAGGCGGTATAGCTCGCGCCAAAGCCACCATATTCTTCAGGGATTGTGGCCCCCAACAGTCCGGCTTCGCCCATTTTGGGGAATAATTCTGGGCTCACATGTGCTTCACGGTAGGCCTCAATCACCAATGGCTGCAATTCATTCTGCGCGAATTGTGCAGCTGCGTCCCGCAGCATGCGGTCATCTTCACTCAACTGATTTTCAAGCAAAAACGGGTCCTGCCAGTTAAAGTCTGCAAGTTGTGGTTTGAGTTCGGCCATTTCAATTCATCCTATTTAACTTAATTGACCGATTTCTGATCCAACCCGGCCCGAAGTACAACCCCGTCGTCAAAAAGAAGAGTTCTAGCCAGTCGGCTAAAAAACAAAAAAGCCCGGAGATTACTCCCCGGGATTCCAAAACTGATAATTAAAATAAATTATTTGGGCAGGGGGCCTATGAGCATAATCATCTGGCGGCCTTCCATCTTTGGCATGTTTTCAACTTTACCGATTTCTTTGGTATCTTCAGCAACGCGAAGTAATAGTTGGCGACCCAACTCTTGATGCGCCATTTCACGGCCCTTAAATCGTAGTGTGATTTTTGCTTTGTCGCCATTTTCTAAAAACTTAAACACATTACGCATTTTTACTTCATAGTCATGCTTATCAGTATTTGGCCGGAATTTGACTTCCTTAATTTCAATTATCTTCTGCTTCTTTCGTGCTTCTGCTTCTTTCTTCTGGGTTTCATACTTGAATTTCCCAAAATCCATGATTTTGCATACGGGCGGGTTTGCGTTTGGGGAAATTTCCACCAAGTCCAGACCGGCATCCTCTGCCATAATCATTGCACGTTCCGGAGTAACTACTCCGATATTTTCGCCATCTTCATCAATTAAGCGAAGCTCCGGGCCACGAATTCGATCATTAATGCGGGGTCCGGTTTCGCGCTGTGGAGGCGCGTTGTGAGGTCTGCGGGCTATGGCTATCGTCCTTTTGTGGATAAATTAATTCGGCCTATCTAGCCTCCTGAGGGCATAGTTTCAAGGTGAATATTTAGCGAACGCCCAATGATGGTGTAATTGTAGCATTGTTGCTTAGTTTGGAAACAACCACGTATAATCTCAAGTTTAACGGATATGGGTTTCAGTTTAGAAAAGGCTTTAAAATGAAGGTTTCAAATTGTCGTCAGCTATCCTACAAAAGCTTTTTCGATCACATAGTCACCGGGATCTGAATTAGCACCTTCACGCAGGCCGAAGTTCTCGAGAATACGTTTCATGTCGCTATTCAGCCCCATTGACCCACAAACCATCGCACGGTCGCTAGTAGCGTTAAAACCTGCGACACCTAAATCTGAAAACAAGCTGCCATCTTCCAGTAAAGCGGTGATACGGCCCATTTTAGGGGTGACCTCACGAGTCGTTGTTGGGTAGTAACGCAATTTATGCTGTGCCTCTTCACCCACCAAAATATCTGCCTTGGTCTCGGCAATCAACTCTTGGCCAAATTTTAGATCCGCCACGTCACGACAAGTGTGGGTCAAAATGACTTGATTAAACCGCTCATAAGTTTCTGGTTCGCGAAGCAACGAGGCAAAGGGGGCGATGCCGGTGCCGGTTGAGAAAAACCAAATGCGATTGGCCGGCGTCAAAGCATCATGCACCAATGTTCCGACGGATTTTGGCTTCAGGATGACCTGATCGCCTAATTTAATGTGCTGCAATTTGCTGGTGAGCGGGCCGTTGTCTACTTTAATAGAGTAAAACTGCAACGTGTCGTCCCAAGCCGGTGACGCGATAGAATAGGCGCGCAGTAGGGGCTTTTGTTTGCCGGTTTCCGGATGTGGATTCCCCATCAGTCCGAGCATAACAAACTCACCGGAACGAAACCGCATTGATGCGGAGCGGGTCACGCGAAAGCGAAACAAGCTGTCAGTGTAATGTTCAACTTCTGTCACTGTTTGGGCGTCAGGCAAAGGTACGGCTATGGCGGTCTCTAAGGTCACGGTGCTGTGCTCGGTCATATTGTTTCCTGTCTAAGTTTACGCCCCGTCTGTCAAAAGTTCAATTGCTTGTAGTTTGGGAGTTAAGCGGCAGGATGGCGCAGTCGTGCTTGATAGTCATGCGCCCGCCAATCCGCACGGTACTGCCATTGCGCTTCGGGCTGGCGAGCGGCCAGCTCATCGCTGATCTGCACATCGTCAAACCCGGATCGCCGCGCCATTGCGTATTGATCTGCCAAAACATGTCCAAATAGCCGTAAATGCCCGGTATAGCGGCGCCGCCGCAGTAGGGTGGCAAGCGTGAAGCCGCGACCATCGGCAAAGCTTGGCAGCTCAATGCGGATGCAGCGCGCTTGCAAAAACTCCGGAGTGATCTCTGTGGGATTGAAGTCTGACGGCAGATCTATCGTCGCACCGGGATGATTTGCATTGGTACTGTCTTCTGTGGCGGGGTTGCGAAATCCGCTGTCTGTCACGATTATACTCATGGGGTCCCCGATTGCTTATGTGCTGTGGATAAAAAATGAATTCCGCATTCTGTTTTGCGTTGCCCGCCCACCCACCGTCCGGCACGGTCATCCATGCCAGGATTCACTTTGAAGGTGCACGGTGCGCAGCCGATGGAGCGGCTGCCGTTCTCGCTGAGCGGGTGGCGGGGGAGATCGTGGCGCTCAAAATAGGCTGCAAGATCGTTTTTGCTCCAATTTGCCAATGGGTTGAGCTTAAGCCGGCCTGCACCATCATCTTCCCATGTGGCCATATCTGCTCGGGTTGCGGATTGATGCTGTTTGCGGCCGGTGATCCAAGCGTCAAATGGCTCCAACGCCCGCTGCAATGGCGCGACTTTACGCAAAGCACAGCAGGAATCGGTGTCGGCTTGGTGCAACAATCCCTCGGTGTCGCCCAGAAATATCTCGCCCGGATCCGGTAAAATGCGGCGTACATCTGTCAGCCCAAGCACCACGGCCACCTGTTTTTGATAGCCCAACGTAGCGCGAAACAGCATTTGCGTATCGATAAATAGCACCGGGGTGTCGGGTGCGATTTGCGCAACCATATGCAACAGCACCACGGAGTCAGCGCCAAAGGAGCTGACCAAGGCCATCTCGCCAGACAGCATAGACAGGGCTGGCCGCAAGATGTCCTGTGGATCTTTGCCTGTATCCAATCGGTTGAGCATAACCACCTGGCTTTGCGCAGGGATTGTGTTTAAATAGGGCATATCACGCGGCCTTTTGTTGGGCCGGGTAAAGCACGGCTTTGAACGGAGCGGCGCCCAAACGTCGGTAGCTTTGCAAAAACGTCTCATGGCCGTCGGACCGCAACTCTAGATAGCCAAGCACCAAACGCTCGATCGCGGGCACAATTTGATCGGCCCCAAACCCCGGCCCGGCCCGTGAGCCTATTTTTGCCTCAGCCCCCGCATCGCCACCAAGGGTGATTTGGTAGCTCTCCACCCCTGCGCGCTCCAAGCCCAAAATGCCGATATGTCCCACATGGTGATGACCACAGGCATTGATGCAGCCGGATATTTTTAACTTCAGCGGGCCGATATCATGTTCCAGTTTTAGCTCGGCAAAGCGGGTTGCGATTTGCTGGGCGATGGGGATTGAGCGGGCGGTGGCCAAGGAGCAATAATCCATGCCGGGGCAGGCAATGATATCCGAAATAAGCCCGATATTGGCAGTGGCCAAATCTGCGGCGCGCAAGGCGCGGTAAACTGCGGGCAGATCTGAACGGTGCACGTGGGGCAAGATCACATTTTGCTCATGGGAAATTCGCAGTTCGTCATGGCTGAACTCTCGCGCCAGCTCCGCGATAACCCGCATTTGAACCGCGGTAGCGTCGCCCGGCGTACCGCCGTGTTTTTTCAAGCTGATGGAAACAATCGCATAGCCCTCAGCCTTATGTGGGGTGAGATTGGTGTCTGCCCAAGACCGAAAAGCGGGGCTTTCATCTTTGAAGTCCGCGAGGCTTGGAGCCTGAGCGTGAGAAAAATTGGGTGCTTTGAAATACGCTTCAATTTCACCCAAAAGCTGCTGATCGGCCCCTTGAAACTGCGGTTTGATCTCACGGTAGCGCGCTTCAACCCGGGCTTTGATTTCTTCAATACCATTTTCATGAACGGTGATTTTGATCCGCGCTTTGTATTTATTGTCGCGCCGGCCTAGCAAGTTGTAAACGCTGACAATCGCTTCTACATAGGGCAAAATATCCTCTACTGGTAAGAAATCACGTAGAATTTTTCCAATCATCGGTGTGCGCCCAAGCCCACCTCCGACGATCACCTCAAAGCCGGACTGACCGCCTTGGGTGACCATGCGCAGCCCGATGTCATGGACGCGGGTCACAGCGCGGTCTGTGGAGCTGCCGGTGACGGCTATCTTGAATTTGCGCGGTAGAAATTGAAATTCTGGATGATCTGTCGACCACTGCCGCAACAACTCCGCAATCGGTCGGGGATCAGCAATCTCATCGGTGGCCGCACCGGCGAAATGATCGGCGGTGACATTGCGTATGGTGTTGCCGCTGGTTTGAATGGCGTGCATCTCAACCTCAGCTAAAGCCTCCAAAATATCGGGCACATCTTCGAGCTTGGGCCAGTTGAATTGAATGTTTTGGCGGGTAGTGAAATGGCCGTAGCCCTTGTCCCAACGCTCTGAAATAATTGCTAATTGTAACATTTGCTGGCTGTTAAGCGTCCCGTAAGGGATAGCCACGCGCAGCATATAGGCGTGCAGTTGCAGATATAGGCCATTCATCAACCGCAGGGGCTTAAACTCATCTTCAGTCAAGCTGCCGTCTAAACGTCGTGCCACCTGTCCGCGAAACTGTGCCACGCGGTTTGTGACTAAATCCTGATCAAAACTAGAATAATGATACATCTTAAATCTCCTGTTTGCCGTGGGCGTAGTTCGACGGGCCTTGGCTGCGAAACTTGTCGCGAAAATGTGTGGTGGCTGGGCCGTTTGCCTGGTCTGTTACATCACTCAGATAGGCGCCCACTGCGATATCAGATTGACCCTCTGCAAAGGCGAGGCTGGCCTTGGCGAGATCGGGATCGGTGATCACGGCGGCATCGCTCAACTGGGCGACCCATCCACCATTAAAGCACATATAAATGACTTCACCTGAGCGCAGATCATTCGCCGTGATCACCTTGGAAAATGAGTTTGACGGCATAGTTCAAGATCCTGTTTTTGAATTGTTTTGTTGGATTTTATAGGTGAAATAATCCCATACAGAAGCACGGCGGGGCCGTCGAGATTTCTAACGGCTTGGGGAAGGTGCTTGAGCTGAGTTGAAATAGTTCTTTGATCCGCACGTGAGACGTTTTCAACCACAGTGATCGGCGTTTTAGCATCCGCACCATGCATCATCAAGCGGCCTTGAATGAAACGCGCGGCTTTCTTACCCATATAGATGGCGGCCACAGCATCCGGCTCGGCCATGCTGCGCCAATCGTGGTCGGCAAACCCGGCCATATCATGACCGGTGATCAGCCTAACACCGGAGTTGCGCCCCCGTTGGGTTAGGCTGCGGCCAAGGCTGGCGGCGGCAGCGGAGGCTGCGGTTATGCCCGGCACGATGCTATGAGAGATATCATGGGCGGCGATGGCTTCTAGTTCTTCATCCAAGCGCCCAAACAGCGATGGATCACCAGATTTTAGCCTTACGACCTGCACCCCACGGCCCACATGATCTATGATCAGCTGATTGATCTCAATTTGCGCCATAGAAGCCCCAAAGCTGGTTTTGCCCACTTCAATCAATAGGGCTTCACGCCGGGCCAATTCCAGAATGCACGGATCAACCAGCCGGTCATAGAGCACCACATCGGCCTCATGCAGCAGCGTGCGGGCCTTATGGGTGAGCAGGGTTGGATCACCGGGGCCTGCGCCCACGAAATCCACATGACCCGGCTTTGGGGCCTGCTGGGTGAAATCCTGCAACAGCTTATCCAAGGCTGCCTGCGCGCCCTCCGGACCGGAGGTGTCATAGGCGGCGGGACCAGATCCAAAGTAGAAGGCTGACCAGAAATCGCGCCGCACCCGGCCAAAGGGCAGGGCATCGGCATGGGGGCGGAAGGCTTGGCCGATTTTTGCCAACTTTCCCAAGGCTTGTGGCAGGCGGCCTTCGATATCACTCTTGATGGCGCGGGCGACAACAGGTGCTGCGCCCTCGGTCCCTATGGCCAAGGTCACTGGATCCCGGTCAACGATCGCCGGGGTGATGAAATCGGAGTTTTTCAGGTTGTCGACCCAATTGAACAGGGTGCTGGCGTCTTTTGCGGTTTGGTGCGTGGCGGCATCGCGGCTTTCCTCTTCGGCGGCCGCATAGATCAGGCAGGCATGGCGCGCCTGCTCAACGGTCAAGGGGGCCGGTGAGACTGTCAAAAGCCCCGCGTCAGCCCATGTCATAATCTCTGGGGCAGGGGCATCATCATAGACTGTGATCTGGCCCTCGGTTTTGAGCAGCAAGCGCAGCTTGGCAGTGGCGGCATCGCCACCGCCCACCACGGCAATGTGTTGATTTTCGACATTCAGGAAAATAGGAAAATATTTCATAATTTCACCTCTACTACCCATATAATAGAAAATTGTTCTGGTATTTGGCCAGTAGGCCAGGATAATAAGGATGCAATGCACGAAGTTGAGCGCGTCGGTGGCCGCTTGTTCTAATATTGAAAGGAAAGCCAAATGGCTGTTCGCCTAGACGCGGTTGATCGCAAAATTCTGTCTGAGTTACAAAAGGACGCCAGCCGCTCCTTGGATGAGATTGCACAGACAATTGGTACTTCGAAGACCCCCGTTTGGAACCGAATCAAGAAATTGCGTGCCGCTGGTGTGATTAAACGGACGACGGTTGAACTGGACGCTGAGGCGTTGGGGTTTGAGGCCTGCTTTTTTGTATTGATACGCACCTCTGAGCATGAGGCGGATTGGCAAGGCAGGTTCCTCACTGCCCTGAAAGACCGCCCTGAGGTTCTGGAAGCGCATCGCTTGGCTGGCGAGATTGATTATATCCTCAAAGTGTTAGTACCCAATGCAAAAGCCTATGATACATTTTATCAAGCGCTTATTGCAGACGTGCGGGTGTTCAACGTGACTGCGCTTTTGAGCATGGAGGAACTGAAATCTGGTGGTGGGTTAAATTTGAAGGGATAGACGGTGCAGGTTTGCCATTAGGATGCAGGCTAAACTAGTGTTATGCTTTCAGATTATTGTGTAATTTAAAATAGTTTTGAGATACTTTTCTAAAATAATGATCAAAAGCCCACTGCGCCGCTTGACGCTGGTTGGGACCTTCCCTAGAGACATCTCACGTCTTACTAGACACACAGTCAGCGGTTGTAGCTCAGTTGGTTAGAGTACCGGCCTGTCACGCCGGGGGTCGCGGGTTCGAGTCCCGTCAACCGCGCCACTGTATTTTTTGGGAGACTAATGCGCGGTTGTAGCTCAGTTGGTTAGAGTACCGGCCTGTCACGCCGGGGGTCGCGGGTTCGAGTCCCGTCAACCGCGCCATTACATTTAAATTATTTTGTGGTTAACACCCACGGTTTTATGCGCCTGTTCACCGCGGTTCCGTTGGACTTAGTCGTAAAGTTGGTGCAAAATTCGCGCCCAGCTGCGGATACCCTTGTGAAAACTACGCAGATCGTATTTCTCATTAGGGCTATGGATCGCGTCATTGTCGCGCGCAAACCCAATCAGCATGGCATCCATATCTAGAACCGTTTTGAAGTGCCCAGCAATTGGGATCGATCCACCGCAGCCAACAAAAGCAGCCGCTTCAGGCCATTCATCCGACAGCGCCACGCGTGCGGCTTCAAAGACGCGGTTTTCTATAGCCATTTCAGAGCCTGCAGAAGAGCCATGGCCTGTAAATTTAACGCTACAATCGGGTGGTAACATTGATTGCACCATGGCTCGAAAGTTGTCTCGGATTTCATTAGGGTCTTGCGTGCCGACTAAGCGAAAGGATATTTTTGCAGAGGCTTGGCTTGGTAGTACTGTTTTAAATCCTAAACCGGTATAGCCGCCCCATATGCCGTTCACCTCGCAGGTGGGGCGTGACCAGATCATCTCCAAAGCAGTACGTCCGTGTTCGCCAGCGAGTTTTGACAGGCCTACTTGATCGAGGAAGCTGGCTGAATCGAAGTTTAAGCCGTCCCATTGCTCAATCATTTCTGGAGAAAGTTCAGGGACACCATCATAAAATCCTGGGATGGTGATGCGGCCATTGTCATCATGCAAAGTGGAAATTATTTTTGCCAAGATACGCGCCGGGTTTATTGCTGCGCCACCATACATGCCGGAATGAAGGTCTTTGGATGGTCCTGTTATGGTCAACTCCTCTCCCAACATGCCGCGCAGACGGGTCACAATTCCTGGGGTATTATTGCCAAAAAGGCCCGTGTCACAAATAAGAGCAATATCTGCAGTAAGTTCAGCTGAATTTTCAGTCATGAATGGTACTAAAGAGGGCGAGCCCGATTCTTCTTCACCCTCAAAAAACAGGCTTATTTTTCCAGGTAAGTTGCCATGTACAGCTTTCCAAGCGCGGCAAGCTTCCACAAAGGTCATCAATTGCCCCTTATCATCTGAAGAACCACGAGCGCGAATTATTGGTCCTAAATCCCCAGGTTCTAACACTGGTTCAAAAGGAGGGTTGTCCCAAAGGTCTAGAGGATCTACTGGCTGAACATCGTAATGGCCATAAAACATTAAATGGGTGCCTGCGTCGCCCGCATGTGCTAGCACCATCGGATGGCCTGGGGTTATGCGTTTGCTCGCATCAAATCCAATGGATTTAAGGTCCTGGACCAACCAGTCCGCGGCCTTATCACAATCGACTTTGAAGTTGGGGTCCGTTGAAATACTAGGAATGCGCAGAAGATCAAACAGATGCGCAGTCGCTATTTCAATATTGGCGTCGATATGGGCCAAAACGGGCTCAAGTTTTGATACTGACATGAAATCTCCAACGTATTTTTTAGAAACTAGCGACTATGGATCTGAGGTCGAGTCAATATAATTAAACAGAATCAGTTGGGAATGTTTTTAAAACATAATGATTTTGATAGAGGTTTGGCGAAAAAAGAGCATCACAACACCCAATTCTATTGACTTAACTTCGATTAAGGTAAGTTTTTATGCATGGTAACACTATATTTTTTGGTGCTTTGTTGATAAAAGAAAATTATAATTTCTAGATGCGAACATAAAAGCGGCTGTTAGTTGACAATTAGGGTAGGTGCATGATCGGCCGAAAACCATCGCGGCGTGAAAATATTAAAATGACATCAAAGCAGAAGGGCTTTGATGACTTTGATATATGTCTTGGTGACATGATGCGAGGTGAGCGCGCCACCCTCGGCAAATCCATTATGGATGTGCAACATGAACTCAAAATCAAAGCAACCTATATTGCTGGGGTGGAAGACTCTAACCCTTTAGTTTTTGAAACACCGGGTTTTATTGCTGGATATGTTCGTTCTTATGCCAAGTACCTTGGTATGGATCCCGAAAACGCATTTGATCTTTTCTGTAAGGAAAGCGGATTTAAGCCTATTCACGGTATGTCAAGTAATGCTTTACCAAAAAGGCTATCTCTTGAGGAAACTTTAGTTGCTTCGGCCGCAAGACCGTTTAGTGGTTTGGGTACTTCAATGACCCCATTCGTACCATTAAAAGTTAGTTTTTTTTCTAGTTTAGATATCAAGGCAATACTGTCTTCGGTGGTATTGATTTCTTTTTTGGTGGGCTTAGGATTTGGTGCTTACACGGTCGTGCATAAAATTCAACGGATCCAAATGGTGCCTTTTGACCAACCGCCTTTAGTGGCATCGGATCTTGATCCGCTCAGACCAGATGTGTCTTTGGATCTAACCTCTGGTCAAAATGAAAAATTTAATGATGAAATCTATAGTAGAATTTATCAGCCTGAAGCATTAGATATTCCTATATTAATCCCGCGCGATAGTCCTATTTCAAGTTTGAATAAAAATAATCAAGGAATATTTTTGCTGCAAGAGGCTCCCATGGATATGGTAGATAACACTACCGTTAAAACAGGTCTAAAACAGCCTATGATATCTGCATCGCTACTGGGGTTGCAGGTGGTGGCGGCGATGCCCAATCGCGTTCAGCTAGTTGCGGAAAAAGGGGTTTGGTTGCGAATCAAAGATTCAAATGGTTCTATTATTTATGAACAAATTATGGATGCGCAGGATCCATTCGATGTACCTTTAACTGATAGTCCTGCGGTGATTGAACGAGCTGGAAATTCTGGGGCTTTATTCTTTCTGGTCAATGGTCAGCTTTATGGGCCGGCTGGAAATGGTACGCGCACGGTTAAAAATATAATTTTGTCGCCGGAAAGCCTGAAACAAATATATGATGTTTATAGTCCAGATCAGAAATCATCTTTTTATAGTTTTTTGCGAGATCTTGAAGCTGGTAGCCTCATGCAATAAAGCTCTAAGAAATGTCCTGATTGGAATTTCAACATGTCTCTCAATCATATCCGGCCATGGCGCAATATCTACAGACGCAAAAGCCGGCAGATTATGGTCGGCTCTGTGCCAGTTGGTGGAGATGCCCCCATAACAGTTCAGACAATGACCAACACACTCACAACTGATGTGTCCGGAACCATTGCGCAAATACAAGCATGTGCGGATGCTGGGGTAGATATTGTTAGAGTTTCTGTGCCGGATGAGTCTTCCGCAAAGGCTCTTAAAGAGATCGTGCGGGAAAGCCCAGTGCCGATAGTGGCAGATATTCATTTTCACTATAAGCGAGGTATTGAAGCTGCAGAATCTGGCGCTGCGTGCCTTCGAATCAACCCTGGAAATATTGGCAGTGAAGCCCGCGTTCGTGAGGTTATTAAAGCTGCTCGGGATCATGGCTGCTCGATGCGAATTGGCGTGAACGCCGGTTCGCTTGAGAAGCACTTGCTTGATAAATATGGTGAGCCATGCCCGGATGCCATGGTCGAAAGTGGGCTGGCGCATATAAAGATTTTGGAAGATAACGATTTTTTTAACTTCAAGATCAGCGTGAAATCCAGTGATGTGTTTATGGCCGCAGCAGCCTATCAAGCGCTTGCGGATGCCACGGATGCCCCTATTCACCTTGGGATCACCGAAGCGGGTGGGCTAATGTCTGGAACCATAAAGTCGGCAATTGGTCTTGGTAATTTGTTATGGATGGGGATTGGTGACACCGTCCGAGTTAGCCTGTCAGCCGATCCGGTGGAAGAGGTTAAGGTAGGTTATGAGATTCTAAAATCATTGGGACTGCGGCACCGTGGAGTTAATATCATTTCTTGCCCAAGCTGCGCGCGTCAAGGGTTTGATGTGATCAAAACAGTTGAGGCACTTGAAAAACGTTTGGAACACATAAAAACACCTATGTCACTGTCTATAATTGGCTGCGTCGTAAATGGTCCCGGTGAGGCCTTGATGACTGATGTAGGGTTTACTGGCGGTGGTAACGGATCGGGAATGGTTTATTTAGCTGGCCAGCAAAGCCATAAGCTTTCAAACGAACAGATAGTGGAACATATTGTAGCGCAGGTAGAAACACGTGCCGCTATTTTAGATGCTGAGGCTGCCGATTCTGCTGTGGCTGAAAGTTAGGGTCCTGTAACCGTATCCAAAATATCCTGCGCCCTTTGCCAGGCTATTGATCCGCGTGACAGTAACCCCTCCGCCTTTGCAGCCTGTAAAGTAGCATTTTTTAGATCTCCTAATAGGGCGTAACGCTCGGCAATGGCCAAAACCGCTTGCCCCTCATTACCCGCGCGCGCGAATGCTATTGCTATATCACGCAAAATTCGTGCATCTCGATTGTCCAATTCTCTTGCTTTTCGCAAGTTTTTTAGGGCTGTTAGATTGTTACTTCTAGTATTTACAGCCAGCAACGATCGCCCATAGCTGCCAAGAATTTGGGCGTTAACAGGAGCTAACTGTGCCGCTTTTGCGTAGGCTTTTATGGCCGCTGTATATTCATTGTTCTCTAACAATATTTGTCCCTGTAACTCTTTATAGTAAGGGTCTTTAGGGTGAAGGCTGATCAACTGATCTATTTTGCGTTTAGCCAAAGACCCCTTGCCAATACGATGATTAGCTATTGCTTGACGCATTAAATTGATCTCATCGTCACCCTTTGCGTGGGTCAATGTCCATTTCGGCGTCCGCAAAAATCCTGATAGTTTGGCTTGGATTCGTTTAAACCAATAAGAATGTGTTTGGTTTTTGTTTAATATGGTGGCTGCTGATGTATAGGCGTTTATTGCTCGAATGCGGTCACGGTTCAAAGGGTGGCTGCGTGTGTAGGGGTCCTGTCGCTCCAAACTTAGATTCATTTGCCCTTTGAAAATTTTAAAAACCTCAGACATAGAACCTGGATTTACTTTTGCGTGGCTCAAATAGCGCAGTGCAGCTTGGTCGGCAGAAGCTTCCTCAACTCTTGTATGCGCCAAAAATACCCGTTGGGCTGAGCTTGCAGTCCCCAAAGCAATGCCCGCTCCAACCTTTGATTCTCCGCCTGCTACAGCTGCGACTGCCAGTAATACCCCAAACGCTGAAGATACTTTGGCTCGTTTGATATTGGCTACTCGTCGTGCGATGTGGCCATTGGCTATATGGGCAGCTTCATGGGCAATAACAGACTGCAGTTGCTCTGCGCTCGTGAGTTTCAGAACTAGACCCGCATGAATGAAGATATGGTGATTATCGATCACAAATGCATTAAGTGACAAGTCGTTGACTATTAAGACTTTGATATTGTTTGATTTAATACCTGCAGAAAGTAAAATTGGGTCAGCTAATTCTTGCAACCCGTGCTCTATGTCCGGATCGCGCAAGAGGCCAATACTTTGTGCAGAGGTTGCGTGCACAGTTATAATCATCACTACTAAAATGGTTTTTAAACGAGTAAGCAACATTTACGTGTCCTTAGG
>Ga0302126_10000380_pt1 | contig 29708 bp, 21 predicted proteins | sample CB4_20m_MG_FD_203108 | JGI IMG/M metagenome (GOLD analysis project Ga0302126, IMG submission 203108) | Marine microbial communities from Western Arctic Ocean, Canada - CB4_20m | ecosystem: Environmental > Aquatic > Marine > Oceanic | place: Canada: Western Arctic Ocean | collected 2017-09-24 | reverse complement strand
GTTATGAGAAAGCGACGGAGATTGCGTCTGGGAAGAGTGGGTTACATCCAACTCATCCGACGAGATTGGGTTTAGCTTTGAATTATTCCGTGTTTCATTACGAGATTTCGAACGATCCTACGAAAGCGTGCGCTTTGGCGAGAACGGCGTTTGATGAAGCAATTACGGATTTGGATACATTGGATGACGAATCGTATAAGGATTCAACGTTAATCATGCAACTTTTGAGAGATAACTTGACGTTGTGGACGAGTGAGTTAGCCGACGAAGATGGAGAATAAATTTAAATATTTATCTTTTGTTTGTTTGTAGAGAAAGAGAGAGATGCACGCCACATACATATATATAGGGTTCAACGCTTTGTTCTAAAAAATTGCGCAACCTCTCGAACAGCTTCGCCGAAATTTCCATCGATTACTTTCAATTCTCTCGAAATCCATCCCGGGAGAGTTTTTTGATACCTACCGAGCCACGACATTGCAACTTTATTATTGTTATTGTTACTCGTATTTTTTTCGCACCATCTTTGATCGAGGAAAACCATTGTCGCGTAATCTTCTTTGTGTCGAATGGCTCGACCTACGCTTTGGTTCACGCCTCTCGCACATAAAGCTTCGTAATAAGCTCGTCCAGCTGACGTAGTATGTGGCGAAGGAGACTTAGTAACATTTTGCTGCTGTAAGTCTAAATATTGCATTCGAGCGCTCAACTCTTCGTCTTTCACGTTTGCAAAAGGTAAACCTACGATGATGACCATTCGTCCAAGATTATCTTTAAAGTTTATGCCTTCCGAAAGCTTGCCGTTGACGACGCATAACAGTATAGCACCCGTTTTTGACGCGTTTTCGTACGTTGGACTTTCTCCACCGCATGCGTTAGAAAATTGTACGAGTGTCTTTTCCAGTTGCGCGTTATCTCGCGGCTCTTTGAAAACGGCCCTGCCCGATTTCCTCATCATTTGAAGCATCGAAGACGAAGATCCACCGCCGTTATCGTCCCATCGATTATAGCACCGCTCCATGAGTGAAAAGCTCGGGTAAAAGACAATTATACCACCAGTTTTAATGCAGACTTTTGATAAGTTCAATACGCATCTTCCGAGGTCGTCCAATAAATCTCGCTCTGCAAGTTTCAAATTTTTTGACGTGAAATCAAACGTCTTTCCGGACGGCCCTTTTGAGATGGCTAAAGGTAGAACGTTTGATTTATTAACAACGTGATCACAGGAGAACACCATCGCTGACGAATTTGTTTTATTAGATTCATCATCATCTTTGATAATATCGCTATAGCCAACGAGCTGAGTCAATAATTCTTCAAAAGGCGCCAACGTACCACCAACGAGAATTGTCGCTCGACATTTCTTCACTATGTCATCTCTAAATCGCGATGCGACGTCGAGTAAAACAAATTTGACGCTGTTATCATCTTCTCCATTTGAACCATCATCGCCGCCTTTCTTATCATTGTTTCTATTGAGTTTTTCTACTAATATACGTCCATCGGCATCTTCGGATCCCAAGGCGTGAATAAAATTTGCCATGGCGTGTACGGATGCCACGTTCGCGCTGTGCTGTTGTCGTTTCTTTCCGGATACAACTCGAGCATCGAGGCCTGAGCTTTTATCGAGAGTCTCAACTCTCGTAATCGAAGCCGCACCTTCCCAAGCACCGCTCCAATCTCTATCATCTAAACTATTATTGTTATTATCATTATTATCTACACCGTCGTCTTGTTTCCTGAGCTCGACGTATTCGCCATATCCCGCAATTTTCTGCGCTATTTTCGTTCGTTTTAAGAATCGAACGAGCTCAAACACGTTCACGTCGTCGAGCTTCGATGCGAATAAGAAATCATTCAGTGATGTTAATCTTCTTACACTACTACTCTCAGATCGTTTCTCACCCTCAGTCATGGTTAAAACCGAAACGAGTCGCTTCGAAACGTTCAAAAGCACTTTCAATATCCTTACATTTTCAGCCGTCAAACGCTCTTTAAACCTCTCGATGTAGTTTTCAATCATCGAAATTGCACGTTTTGCGTCACGTCTTGTCACTTGCGCGCTCGAAGAACTTCTTACGGCATCTGCAACATTATGCGCTTCATCGAAAATGACAACTGTATTTTTCGGATCTAATTCAATACCTAACGCTTCTCGAGTATCTGGTGAGAGAAGACTGGCGTAAGGCATGAATATTATATCCGCGTTTTTTGAAGCTTGACGAGCGGCATAATATGCGCAAGATTTTGTTTTTGTAGCCATGGACGAGAGTTCTTCTATATCGAGCGGTTGCACTAACGCGCGATCTGCCAAAGATTTCGTCGCCTTCGATCTAGAGACTAAGAACGGACAACCTTTTTTAGTTGTTTTTGTTGTTGTAGCTTCGGCGATAGTACTTGTTTTGTTCTTTTCTTTTTCTTTTTCTTCTTTCGTTTTAGTCGATGTCGAAGACGCCTGAGCTTTGCGCATATCTAAGCACATCTCGTTTATGCGTTGAGCAGACATCGCTCCAGTGTTTACTTTTGTGTTTACGCACAGTTGCTTCCTAGACGCAATAGTCGAAGAGGCGAAATTTTCCTTGAACCTCGTTCGCTTCAACTCTGACACGCATTGCGAAAGCTGCGAATGCGTTCTTGAACAAAATATAATTCTCGTAATTGGGAGCATACTTTCATCATCACCATCCTCGCCCGAATCGACGTTATCGTTCTCATCATCGCTCGAGAAGACATCTAAATCATCTATTTTTTCCTCCTCCGCATCTGACGGCAAAAATTCCAACTCTTCGTACTTTGCGAACTGCTCCGGATCCCTAAACACTGAATGCTCTCTATCATCACGACCAACATCGTTAGTATTAAACAAATGATCTCTCAAATTTTCCCGCATCCGTTTCTTCCCCGCCTTATAACACATCTCCTCCTTCTTCAAAACCGTCTTCTCGAACTCTTCGTCCCCTAATCTCGTTAATCCTTCTCTCTCGCGTAGTTTGATCTTCCTCATGGTCTCCTCTCGTTTTCTCGTTCGCTTCTCGTACCTATTCATTTCCTCTTTACCCGTCTTCTCGTGCTCGAAATTCCTCATCCATTCAGGTTCTTCATCACTAGCAGTAGTACTAGCATTCATAGTTCGACTATCCTCGTTCGCTCTCGATGTCGCATTTTTCCCAACTTCGTCGTCGTCGTCGTCGCCATTCGACGCCTTCGTCTTCCCATCATCACAGCAGTGACTGTGACTGATCTTCCTATCGACGAATCCATCGCATTCATCGAACCTGCCTTCGCGTAAACACGTATTCCTATCCTCCATCCATTTCAAGGTCGAGCACAGGATTGATAAGGTCTTCCCAGTACCGGTCGGGGATTCGAAGACGCCAGTTCTGCCAAAGTGGCAGCATTCGTAGACCGCTCGCATCAGCAGTCTTTGTTGTTCGTAAGGCTCCTTATGAGGGAAACAGTCTAAAGTCGATGCAGGGTCCATCACCTGTGCTTCTGATATCGATCGTTTGGTCGTAACGGCATCAACAGTAATAGACTTTAAATTCTTTCACGATGGGGCAATACATTATCATCGCGCGCGCGTAAGTGTCGATTTATGACGCGCATTGCGCACATGAATTCGAATTCCGAGGCTTTTCGCATGTGGATTTTGGAAGATGATGATGTCTAAAAAGTGTACACCGCGAGCGCGGCTAATTTAACTATGCATGAAACGAGCTGGATTTAAATAAAAATTTCGGTTTATCTAATGAGAAGTATACTACGGTCTTCGTTTATTCTTTTCGTTCATTTTGTACGGCTCGTTTCGATGCGCGTTCGTAAACGTTCGACATCATCAACAACATCATCATCAACAACAACAACAACAACAAAGACGTCAAAATATTAAGCAATCGAGAGAACTTCGATCGTGAACAGTAACGTCCCGTTCGGGGGAATGCCCCACGCAGGAAACCCTTGTCTACCATACCCTTCGTCGCACGGGATCTCGAGCTCTCTCACTTCACCTAATCCCATCCCTAAACAGCCTTGATCCCAACCAGTGATTACTTTCCCGCAGCCGGCTTGATATTCGAACGGCTTTTGGCCTTGGTCCTTCGTGGACCAGAACTTCTGCGCGGTCTCTTTCACGATACCGGTCGCGTGTACCACGACGTTACAACCCTTCGTGACGACTTTTTCAGAGCCTTTCGTGAGCACTCTGTACGTAGTTTGATAGCCTTGGAGCGCCTGCATTCTTGTTCCTCGTCCTCTTCGATCTTTATTATTATTATTCTTATAAGAGATGGTTCTACTGAGGAACTTACTGGCGATGATGAAGAAGAGATTTAAAATGTGACATTTTCTGACATCGCGACCGATGGTGGCACGCATTGGCGCCGAGTGATGATTGAAGATGGGTCAATTGGTGTGTATATATAGAGAGAGAGAGTTCTGTATTAATTTACTGTAAGTATATGTAACACGTACTAATCGAAATGTTTAGAGCGCTCCCGATAAATGCGCGAAAGTCGCGCGAACGCCGCAAAACAACAAATCCAAACGTTCCCAACTCGAAGTAACTATTTCGTTCAATACGCGACATTTAAGCCTTAAGGACTGGTTTCGTGCGATTGTTTCTGCGTGTGATTTCAAGAACACGCTTAAAATTGCTTGGATTGCATCGTAATTCATGCCAGATTTGACCTCGAACGCAAAGAAATCTAAAGCGATTGCGATTTCTTCGATTTCTGATTCGGTCGATATTTCGCTATCCCAAGGACCGATTGATTTAATTTCAGATTCGATTCTTTCCGGAGAGGATGTTAGTAGGAGTTGTAAGGCTTCGCTGTATGGACCGTCGTACGGAGACGTACGAAGAGCCGGTTTGGACATCGATTTCTTTTTCTTGCCTTTGTTGTTGTCGTTTTCTGCCAGTTCGATTTCGCGAGCGCCGGTTTTCAATCGTTTTAGTAGCTCGCAATCCGCGTTCATCATGTTATTTCCATCGTCGTCTTTGCGCAAAATTCGCGACGAACTAGTACCGAATAAAGCATCGTCAGTTTTCTCTGTTCCTTTTTCATCGACGATAAATGTACTGTTGCGCAAATCGCCTTCATCGGCTTTCGTTGGTAAGAAAAACGGCGCTCTGACTTGTCCAAAGTCATCCCTATCATCATCTTTGCCTTTATCGTCGAGATTCGTAAATTCTGGGTTAATTTTCCTTTGAGCACGGATTTTGTCCAAATCATTTAACATTTGCCACTGTTTTTTTGGCAATAAGGACAAAGTGGCCATGCCAGGGCCAAGTTGAGCGGGAATCGACGCCATCAACTCTCGTTTTTGTTTCTCCCATGGATCAACTTCCTTGATTTCCATCTCATCTGCGGCGTCAAGTACCATGTCGATATCATCGTCGTCATCGCCTATCATCGTATTCGCTTGTCCATATGAAAGTAAATTACCGTCGTCCTCATCTGCCAACGTCGATATTTTTGGAGCCTCGAGTTCAACAGTACCGCCAATACTCTCGACGACATCTTCCAAATCGTCCGTGGTTGAGAAAAGAGTTCGATTGTTCCAAAGAAAAACACCTCGTTTCCCTGCGTGCGTAGTTGCAATATATTCAAGCGTTGGTGATAGCGCAAAGTTTGTAATTTTATCGCCCCCCATTTTCATCGTCTGAAGCAAGCGCGCAGAGGGAATATCGAAAACTTTGAGCATACCGAGAGTGTCGCAGGAAACTACCCAATCGCGATCGGATGTGATTTCTACTTTTGTCGCCAGTACTAATGATTTCTTCTTCCTTTTCTTATTCGTTATTTCGTCGCCTTCACTATTGTCTTCTTTTTTGTCTTTATTTAAACGAAATGTTCTCACGCGTTTTTTCGTTCCGATATCAAATAATCGAATAGTCCCATCTTCGGTTGCAATCGCAAATAACTCGGCCGTTTTGTGCAAGAAACCAGTACCAGGTAATGCGGGAGAACCAATATCGATTTCTCCGTCGAGTTTTAAATCAACATACTTCCAAATGCGAACTTTCGCGTCTTCGCCAGCTGTGCACACGTAACGATTCCTCCCATCTGTTTGAACGAGAGAGCATTTCCCGTCGTGTGCTAAAGTCATATATCTACTATCTATGATATTGCCTAACTGAGGACCTGAATACGCCCAGATTGACTTTTTACCACCGGGAAAGTTAAATCCTTCATTTCCTTTTAAACTCTTAGTTAATGCGTTTTTGTCAATCTTTGAGGCATCGGCACCGCCTACGTTGCGTTTCAACTCACCACGATGCGCACCACTTTGCAAGTTGAACCGCCTCACGGCTCCGGATTCATAACTTACAAAACAATAACTTCCGCATTGTGATATCGCGCAGGATGTGCAAATAGACCTATCGTCATCTTTCGCTGGTGCCTCTAAAACATGCTCACCTAAAATTCCGTTTCCTAAACGCCAAGTGTATACTTTATTTTCCTTCTCGTGACACGACGCGATGTTAGCCCACGAATGTTCGCGCAGTTCGTTCCAGGACATGTGCGAGACCATTGGCAGTTTAAGTTCTTCTTCGTGTATGCGCATACGTTTAGCGCGAGATGCAGTTCTCGATTGTGAAAATTCTTTGCTTTGCTGGTCTTGTATTGTTGACCATATTCGCAACGAACGATCGCTTCCGCTCGCAAATATGCGCTTTCCGTCGGCATAAAAGGTAACCAAATTCGGAGGCTTTGAGTGCCCGCATCGAAACTTGAGCAATCTGCTCGAGCCGTCGGATTGATCGTACGCCCATTGTTTTAACGAATTATCTCGCGCTGAAGTCATGAGTAAAGGTTGGCCAGGGAAAAAGTAGCACGAAATAATCTCGCCATCGTGCGCTCGCTGATTCAAATCTCGCTGCCGTCTTTTCTCTAAATCCCATGTGGTTATGGTACCATTTACATCACATACAACTATTAATGGATCATTATCATCTTGGTTTCCTTGATCGTTAAATGAGCAACACGTAACTTTACATCCGTGATTTAATGTCATGATCGTTCGTTCCTTGTTGATATCGTATAAAACGCATCGACCGTCTGTAAAACCAATAGCCATAACATCAAGAGCTGGAGAATTATGAACAAAAGTGATTTCCGCATCGTTTGTTTCTAAATCATTTTCAACACCGCCTAAAATTTTTACTGCGCGTCCTGTTACGATATTCAGTAGCAAAAGTTTCCCTCTTTTGTTTGCCAATACGATTTTGTTAACGTACGTATCTGGATGCGCGATGGAAGTTATTCCATCGCCAAACTCTTTTGGCAACTCTACAATAGTTGGTGCTAAATCCATTAGATCTTCTTCTGTATCTTCATTTTCTTCTTCTTCTAAATCATCGCTGTCTCCGTTTTCATGGCTATCTTTTTCTTCGTCTTCGTCATCACTATCATTACCATCATCCGAATCATCTTCTTCGTCGCTTTGTACATATCGCCGACCAGTGATTGCATCTGGATCAAGTTGTTCCATATCTCTCACGCGCTTAAACGTATCATCGTCAGAATCATCATCATCACTATCTGCATCACCTTTCTTACCCTTATTATCTTTGAACAAACTCAAATCTCTCGCCTTATCGAGCCTTTTAAATTTTCTTAAATTCCAAGGCGCGTTTCTCATCAATTCGTCCCTGATATTTTTCAAACTCACGTTATTTTTCACCTTCTTCAATGCCAACGACGGTATCCCTTTACTATCTTTATCTCCTTCATTTTCATCACTACTTTTACTTTTCATCTTCTTCTCCATTTGCATCTTCTCTATCACACGCTTATTCCTAATCTCCCTCGCCTCTTTGGCGATTTCGCTGGTAAAACTTGCGTACTCGCGCTCTCGTCTCCGCATCGTTTGTTCGCTCACATCCCAAACCATCACACAATCCTCCTTATCTACAGAAACTAACATCTTCCCAAACTTGAACAAGCGAACGACCTCTTTTCGATGCCCCACTAACTCGCAAGTAATATGTACCCTTCTCGAACAATAAATAGTCCTCCCAGAGCATACGGCAAACGTGAAATCTTTCACGGTCTCGATTACGCTCAAATCCCCTGGATGTATTGATCCTAACATCGATAGCGTTAACTTCTTCAGATCAAACACGTGGAACGTTCTCTGCGATGCGCACGTCGCGTACGTCTCCACGCCCCTCCGATGTATCGAAAACGCGCAGTCCGACGCGATTTCGCCGAGCACTCTGTGTGGCGCGAACAAAGCCATTTCAAACTCTTCTTCTTCTTCTTCTCCCCCGCCCTCTCTCTCTTTTACGATTTATGATTTATTTATATTAGTATTGTTTCTTGTTATTACTCTCTCTAGTACTCAAAAACAAACAATCAATCACTGCATCGACGAGGTCAAATGAGAACTTCTTTCTTCTCTCTTAATCTCTCTCTCTCTCTCAATTCTTCTTCTCTGTATCCTTATTATTCTCGATGTTTATTCTATTTTGTGTGATAACTTTATGGCGGCCAGACGGGCACAGCGGGCATGTTCTCTTTTGTGATTTAGGGTTTATGGTTTTCTCTCTAGTTAACATTTCCTTCTTAAAACTCTCATCAATTCTCTTTATTCATTTTACTCTATAAGTATTAATGATAATAAAACAGATCAATAGAATAGATCAAAAGAGACCCGAAGAGCAGCGCGATGAACAGAGCGATATCTTTCGCACCAATTTTAGTATCGATCGCATCGGCCCTGTACGCCGACAAAGTCTACGAAGTCTTTTTAAGTAAGTTTACGGAGTGTGGACGAAACGGGGAATTCTGTTGGGGAAGCAGTAGTACGAGCACGAGTACGACCAGTGGTGATGATAAGATTCAGATGAGCGACGATGGCGGTGGATACGAGTTATGCGAGAGAGTGCGAGAGAGCGTGAGTAAGGAGGTTTTCGGGCAGTTCGAGGCGTTAGAGGTTTCCTTAGATGCCATGTGTGATAAGTTCGTCCTAATGAAGCAGGAGCGGAGGAGTAGTAGAAGGACTGCTTTTGATGATTACGGGAACGATGGAGATTTTGAGGTAGAGGAAAATGTGAGCAATGGGGAACAGAAGCCACTGGTTATTAGCGTGCATGGATCGCCAGGGGTTGGGAAATCATTATTCCATCGCGCGCTCGCGAGGTCATTATACGGAGTCGGTGCGAAGAAAGTTAGATTGAAAGATGAAGTAGGTGACCAGACTAAGTTTCTTCGAACCGCAATCGGGAAGACGAGCGAGTTCGTTTTCTCCATGATGAATAATATTAGAAAAGAGCATAGCAGTGAACAGAAGAGTTGTCCTGGAGAGCTTTGTCCAGCGTATAAGATTTTGTTCGGCGCAGATTACGTCGAACGAGAACGAGCTGAACAGAAAAGGATGATCGTGAGGAGTTTAAGACGGCATTTGAGACGGTTTCCAGAAAGCGTCGTGGTCATAGAAGAGTACGATAAGTTGCCTTGCGAAGTGAGGAGCGTTTTGAGACAACTTTTTGATTCTGGTAGAGTGAGAGATGTTGAGAGTTTAGGTAGTAGTAGTAGTAGTAGTAGCAACAATATGAAGAAGGAAAGGAAGAAGATGAAAAATAATTTATATTCCATCAACGGGCTGAAAGAAATGTTATTATTGAAAAGTCGATTTTGGCGAAAAGTCGATGACGATGTAGCAGTAGTAGTAGAAAATGAATTAGAATATAACGTCAACGACGATGATGATGATGACGAGGGAGAGTTTGGTGATTATAACGCAAACGGAGAAAAACGCGAAGTTTTAGGAAATAGGGCGATATTCATTCTTGAGGCTAACGCCGGGTTTGTGCAAATTCATGCCGCTGCCGAAGCCGATCGACGTCGTTCAAAAGAAGCGTTAGGGAACGCGAATAAATCTGAGCGCGAACGATCTAACGTAGAGCTTTCTCGCGCACTGAAAAACGCCATGTTTACAAAGTGGGAAAACGAACATTGCGAAGATTTCCACGACACCGTGAAAGTTCTATCATCGATTGAATATTTCGTACCGTTTCAGCCTTTGGACGAGGACGCCTTGAAGCAAATTGCAAACGCTCAATTAGAGTTTAGAGCTAAAAACCTCATCATGAAGGAATTTCTTGAGCGCATGTTTTCAGATTTATCAACTCGAGCATCAAAAAAAGAAGGAGAATCAGTACTGTCGTCGATTATGAGCGATGAAAAGGAAAAGATAAAACTGATTCATTTGATGAAAAAACGTATACACGTAGCTTTAAAATGGGACGACTCCGTGTTAACACATGTCGCTCGAGAATCCGAATTCGAGGGCGATTTCGCCATCGAAGGAGGCAAGGAAGTAAAAGCAACTTTGAGTCGAACGGTAACGCGCGCTATCAGAAAAGCGCTCACGGCCACCACAGCTTTTACCGACAACAATAAAAGCGATGATGACGTATCAGCTTTGTACAAACAAATTATTACGAAACTTTTGGACTCTTCCGTCGAAGGCGAACGCAAAAATAGTACTTCTATCGTTGACGTCGTCGTCCGTCTTCGCGTTCACGATGCCTACGAGGAACAACAACAACAACAAAATCTAGCGAGTAAAAAGAAGAAAAAGAGGAAGAACATTAATAAGAACAACAACAACGGCGACGATTTAAACATGATGCGCTCTTCTTCTTCTTCAGCAATCATCGCATCAATAGAGATATAGAAATATATAATCAACACCAACTAATTGCAGAGCAGGCTACTTCTTACAACTGCTTAAACTATTTCTTCTTCTTCGATGTTGGCGCGCGATACTTCGAATCAATAACCTTTCCGACTTTCTCATATTTATCCGAAAACTTCCTATACCAATCCTCTAACTGATCGATTTCCATGGCAAACAAATCTCTACAATCCGCTATCAAATGTTCCTCTTTCGTGCTCACTTTCGCAAACGCTCTGGAACAGTCTTTACCTAAGAACAAATTATACGGTCCATGTTTTCCATAAAACTCTTTCGACGAAGTGACGTCGAAGATCTCGCCTTTACACGCTAATAATAACGGGGTGTCATCATCTTTCGATCCAGTGAATTTCGCGAGTTCTTTCCTCGTTAAATCGCCTTTTGGTTGTTTCGCAATTTTTAGTTCCTCTTCTTTATCCTCTTCGTGATCCTTTTTTGCGTTTAGGTGATTTCGTTTAGTACTGAAGAAGAACGAGAGAAAAAGAAAGACGAAGATGATTACGATTGATTCAGAGTAAGTTTTCGACCACGAACTCTTTCGTTCAATGAATTGAACTATATCCGGGACTATTCTTAAGGAGAGTACTGAGAAAGCTATTGCTATTGTTGTTAAGACGTGTTGGTGCACCATTTTTGTGAAAGATTGGAAATGTTCGAACGAAAAATATTATTGCTACGTAATTCGCGCGTTTTATAATCGAATAAAGGATTCGTCCGCGAAATCGTGCCTCATTTGCCTCAGCAACTCTAAGACGTTCAATAGCTCTTCGTCGTTCGTTCGTCTTAGTTCTTTTACTGCATTCGAATGCGCATCGAGCATTTTTTCACATCCGTTATCGTTATCGTGCGAATCCAATAAGGATACTTCGTATTCGTCTCGGTAGACGAACCTGGAGCAGAAACGCTGCGCGTCTGGACTCTCGCGGATGTACGCGATTAAACTATTTTTGTCATTTTTCTTCTCTATGAGATTTTTGCGGATCTCTCTAGGGTCTTCTTTCGCTAAATTATCGTCGCCGTCTAACCAAATCGTTAAGCATAATCGCCCCGGATCTTTGAATCCGTTCGCTTTGTTCACGCGATGTAACATCGATTCTGATTTAAAGACACACAAACGATTGAACAAAGGTCGTACGTTTATAAAATTACCCATGAATGGCACTAAAACAATCTCTCCTCCATTAACGTCTTCATACTCTTCGTTTAAATACAAAATACAAGTTAACTTCCTTCTCGTAACGTTTGATGAACCGCCTGGATTATCGATGTGATATGGAAACGCCCCAGATTTATTGATTTGAAGCTTCACAGTCCGATTCTCACAACCAGGTTTACATCTAAGCGAATTCAACATTTTTTCATTATTATTCATAGCCGCGTTAAACGCGTTTGCGAGAAATTTCCCGGTCTCTGCGAAGAACTCTTTCAAAGTCTCCATCGACGCCCCGTCAGCAGAGGAAGACTCGTGCATATCGTATTCATATACACCAGGTTTAGAAAACAAAAACCTTCTATTATTCGCTTTGTCTAAAAAATGAGTTCGATTTGGCCTCATCGTCGCCACTGATGAATCATTTTCAACAGAATCATTTCTAACGTGAGAATCAAATCCACTCTCTGAAATAGGTATCGCGCGTAACTCATCCCTCATCGTCTCTAATTTACTGAAATCTTCGATGAAATCATCAATAATAACATATCCATCTCTATCCAATTTTTCTAAATCATCCGAATCAATCTCGCGCCAAAACATCCCTCAAAACCAACAAAACTCTTTTCTCTCTCTCTCTTCTCTCTGTCTCACTCTTGATTCGCTATACCTCATCCAAAACTATCCTTTTACTTCTTTCTCTCTCTCTTTTGATTACTTATACACACCGTACCTCATCCATCAAAACAAAATATTTCTTCTTCTTTCTTCTTCTTCTTCTCGTGCACGAGTACTTTTAAAAAAAAAAGAAGAAGAAGAAGAAGAAGAAGAAGAAGAAGAAGAACGTGAGTATTGCTGACTTATTCGATCGCTCTTCTTTTATCGACAACAGTACGGACAGTACACATTCTTCAGAAGAGAGCGTGCTGTGAAGTCGAACGAGTTCTTTTGTACTTTTCACTCTCGTCTTTGCAGTTCTGCTGAACTGCACTTTTTTAAGAGGCTGAAAAATACGAGAGATCTCTTTTCGCTATTGGAGTTTTGGATACATCGCTTCACTGTTTCGTATCTGCATCATAAAACTGTTGATTAATACTGTTGATTTAATCGTAGTCGAGAGAGAGAGAGAGAGAGAGATGACGGCGAGTACTATTTCGCAGCATAGCGCGCAAATTAGAACGAGTTCGATTGCCTCTAGAACAAAGAACACTCGTAATAGAACTCTGAAAACATCTAAAACATCATCATCTTCATCGGCACGAATTGGGAGAACGTCGTCGTCTTCGTTAGTTCGCGCAGAGGCGGAAGGCGTTCAGCAGACTGCGAGTGCTACAACTGCTACAACTGCGACTGTTGAGAAACCTGAACCAGCTTTGCAATCGGCGGTACGTTTTATATATGTTCGTTTGATCTTCTTTCGTCCTCGTTTTCTTTCGGTTTTGGATAATATCTCCTGATTTGAGATATATCTTCCCTGTCGTCGTTGAGATGCGTCGAGGAAAACGAATTTCTTAAGTATAAAAAATATGCTCACACTTACACGTAATAAATCTTCACTAATTAACACAGATGGGTGTCGATTATACATTATTTCGAGATTTACTCAAAGCTGGGGAATGGGAAAAAGCGGATGACGAACATAGACGTTTGATGTGCGTCTTGGCCGGCGAAGACGCGGAGGACCGGGAGTGGGTGTATTTTACTGAAGTTAAGAACATGCCCGTTGAAGATTTGAAGACCATCGATGCTTTATGGTCGCATTTTTCTCAAGGGCGGTATGGATTTGCTATTCAAAGAAAGTTATGGGTCGCGCAGAAGAGGAACTGGGCAAAGTTTTTTAAGAAGATTGATTGGACGACTGGGGAGAATGGAGATTATCGCAAGTTTCCGAATGAGTTCTTGTGGCAAAAAGATGCGGCGCCTGGTCACATGCCATTAACGAACGCATTAAGAGGAACGCAGTTGTTTGAGGCGTTGATGGACCACCCGGCGTTTGCACCACCAAAGACGGCGGCTGAGATTCAAGCCGAGGAGCTTGCGAAGATTCAAGACCAAGTCACGGATACAGTCTCGCGCGTGCAAGGTACGTTTGGCGATTTCATGAAGAAAGGATTGAAAGGATTGAAAAAACCAGATTGGATGAACTAAACTAAACTATCGAGAGAACAAAAATAAAACTACAAAATAACAAATAACTTATTCTTTTATAATGCACAACAATTAATAATGCACAAACAGTAAATAAATATATGATGTGGTATAAACGCGAGCCCACTACTAAAATATACTAAACTAAACGGTACTATGGCTACTAGTACTACTACTACAATTATAAAACATAACATACTAATCTCCTCTTCGTCTTTTTGTTCCTATTCTTCCTTATTACGGTATATCATCGAACGGCTTTGTATCTTTAAAACACCTCTCTAACACTTTCTCGACCGCGTTTCTGGCGCAAACCTCGGCGCTCCCTCCGCCCGCCTTCACTTTCTCGCACTGCGGGCTCATCGCAACACTTAATTCCGCCCTCCTTCTCGCACATATCTTATGTTGCCCTTGTACTTTCAAATTCCCTCTGAACAATTCGTTCACCCAATGACAATCGCCGCTCAAATTAGCAGCCCTGACCTCTGAACACGCGTGATGCTCGACGTTGAACCAATCCATTTTCTTCCTCGCGCAATCATCATACGCGTGTATTAGCTCATGCGCTAACATGTTCTCCATCTCCGTCCTGGTCGTTATTTGATCGTAGCATATCGATATCCCTCTTCCTGGCACGAACCCGCCTAACACCGGTTTACTCTGACAGTTCTCGACCTTGAAGAACCTTCGGTCTATTTCGCATCCATGCTCGCGCATTTTCTCTATTAAGAACTTCACGACCGGTTCGTGCATTAGCACGTCCTCGAGTTCTCGTTCGCACTTCTCCTGGATCATTGTTTCGTTCCCTTTTTTTTTCTACCGCGCTCTTAATCTCTCTCTTCTGTCGTTTGATTATCGAGAAGATGTATTAACCAATCACTGCTGTATACTCATTTGTGGGGAAAATCAAAAACGAGTATAAACCCTAAACCCCAATTCCTAAACCCTCAACATTAAAGTTGATGGATTGAAGAGAGGAGACATTCTTCTACGCGCGCGCGCCTATTAAACATAAAACAAGAGAGAGAGAGAGACGCAGAGATTGAGGACTGAGATCATATCTTAATCATTTAATTAACCTCTTGCGCGCGATAAAATTATTCAAAATGAAAGCGCTATCGATGAAAACAGTCGCCCTTTTCTTCATAGCGATCATGTCCGCCCCTTTAGCTCGAGATCAACATCATCATCATCTGTCGAGCATGAATACTTTCCTGTTCGTGAAATGCTCGAAGGAGAAGAACCGCGCGGTGTTGAGAGAGAAATTCGGAGTCGATTGTGGGACGCATTGTACGAATGCGGTAGTGAAGCTTACCGAGGCGAAGATTGAACAAGAAAAGTATGTTCATTGTTTACTGAATCGATTGATCACAGTTTTGGAAAGGCACTGTCGTCTGCGTGTGTTTGTTTGTTTGTTTTACGCCCCAGAGCTAAGTGGATTTTAGATTCCGGACGAAGCTCTTTTCATTGTTTATCTTCTTCCTATTAATGACTAACATCATCTGATCACTGTTTTCGGTATCGTTATTATTAAATAGGCGATTGAACCATGATAAGGCCGTGTTAGCCGGCGCGCACGACGAAGCCGCGGTGAAGCAGTTCCTAATCGAACAAGCCGTAGTGGAAGAAAGAGATTTAACGAACTTGGGGAAATCGCACACATGTGTGATCGAACGGTATTCGGCCTATTTCCCAGGGAAATGCGTGCCAACGCAAGTTATTATGGATTATTTGAGTGGAAAATTGGTTCCAGAGGTTAATTTAAATCCAACGAAAGATCCGGTGCCGTATATTCCGCCTTCGTATGGAGACATTGAGGCGCACAGGTACGAGGCGGCACAGGCATTGGCGGCTTGGTTGCGATTATTGCCGTTGGAGAAGTTAACTTCGAGAGTTCAATATTTGCTTTTTCCTGCAGAGTTATGGGACGACGCAAAGTTGCAAAAGTTGCAGCTTTATAAAGCGCACGTCGGAAAAATGGGCGTCACCGCGAGAGATAAGTTGATTGCGGCGAAGAAAGCTTTAGACATTGGCGATTTAGAACACGGACAGTTACCGAGAGCGACGAGATTAAAATTAACTGCGCACGTTAGAGCGGCGAGAATGATTGGCTACGAGATTGAAGGCGTCGAGTTGGAAGAGACCGACGATTCGTTCGCGCAATTGTTAAGTGAAGAGGCTGGTTTAGACGACGTTTCAAAGGGGAAATTGTTAGAAGATCGCATTCGCGAACAACTCAAATCACTCGGTGAAAATGTCACCGAAGCCGATAAGTTAAGAATCATTCAAGAAGCTGAGGAAGAAGCGGCTATTGCGCCGGATATGTTTGAAGGGAAACAAAATTTGGCACAAGCCATCGGTTCGATTTTGCGCGAACATCACGAATACGTCGTGAGAGGAACGAAAGCGGCTATGAACGGCCAAGCGGACGCTCGAATTGTCGCTTATTTGATACTCACTATTATCGTCGTCTCTGTACCAGTAGTTGCCATTTTATTGGCCTTGCAAGCGCATAAAGAAATGTTGGCGAATCAATTATTACCGCAGACTTGGGCCGAGATGATCGTGCCAAAAAAATCAACCGACGAAGACTTAGCCGAGGTCGTGGTAAAGCAAGATACGTCGTCGACGACGGTTAAAAATGTCGGTTATCGTCCAGCTAGACAAGTCCCAATGATGCCAGCTACTGCTAACAACAACAACAACGCAGCACAAGTAATTCCTCCACCTCCGCAGAGAAGGCGATAACTTTCGAGAGAGATTTGTTATCACTATATATCATATCACACTAAAATACAACGCGTTACTTAACTCTATTCTATTCAGTTCTCACGATTATGTGCACGCCGCTATCCGAATCAACGACGCCGCTCATTTCCCCAACATCTAAAGCAAAAGCAGCATCTTCGAACTGTTTTTGCATCGCGCCTCTCTTAAACGTACCTAAATCGCCCCCATTTCTAGCACTCGAGCAATCCGATACTCGCTCTGCGATCTCCGCGAAACTTACTCGTCCTAATTCGATTTGTTCGCGATATGCAAGTAATTCATCGATCGCCGATTGTTTCGTCTTTTTGGATATGATCGTCCCTCGCTCGTCTCGCCAAGACGCAGGTCTCCTGGACCGTTCGTGTTTCACGAGTAAGTGCGACGCTCTGACCTCTTTCAATGCATTCGCTGAACTCGGGGACATTTTGTTCGCCTATTAGCGCGTGTTTTTTTTTTCGTTTTCGATGTTTCTTTACACAAAATCAGAATTCGGAATTAGTTACGTCTTTTCTGAACGAAGCAACAAACGCGTGATGCGACGACGATGAACTATTTTAAAGGGTCTCGAAATGCGCTAGAAAAGACAGCGACCGACCGACGCTCGGTAATAATAACAACAAAAACATCTCCATCTCTCTTGCTCTTACTCTTACTCTTACTCTCTCTCCGTAAGTGAGTAAGTAAGTGAGTGAGTGAGTGAGTGAGTGAGTGAGTGAGTTTCCTCACTCAACTCACTCAACTCACTTCATTGGTGAACAAATAATCGAACACCGAACATGCAATCGAATTTCAAAGAAACGAATACGAAACGACAAAGGGAGGACAATAGAGAGGAACAGAGGAGGATGATGACGATCAAACCACGCGATGCGATCACGGTCGAGCGAATATTAGAACAAATGGGCGTCAAGGATTTCGAACCGAGAACTGTCAATCAATGTTTAGAGTTCATATATCGATACGTCGGGGATGTTTTAGAAGAAGCGAAGTGTTACGAGAGACATCGGAGACAGGATCAACACGGGAATGGCTTGGATGATGACGAGAGGACGAAAAATGACGCGGACCAGCAACAACAACAACAAATGATGATGATGATGAATCAAGAAGGGAACGGTCTATCAGTCGAGGACGTGCGATTAGCATCTAGAGTTATTTTGTCTCGAGAATTCGCAGCGAATGATAGATTCTCAGCCGAAGGTTTACAGAAAGCGTGCGCTCGCGTGAACGAACAACCGATGGCGAAGATCTTAGAACGCCCCGGGATTCGCGTGCCGCAGGACGAGAACTTATTGAACGATAATTATGAAATTGGACCAATGCGTGGCCCAGAAGGTGTGAAACAAATGCAAGAAGCTCGAGCGAAAGAGCTCGAGCGTAGGAAGATTATCGAAGAAGAACGGAATTTGATGTTAATGAAGTTACAAAGCGCTCCAACGGCCATGCACGAGAACGATTCGAAAATTAAGTTCAGCGTCACGGCTACGAAGAAGATTGAGATCACGACTGAGAAACAGCCTTTGAATAAAAGTAGTGGTGGTGGCGGTGCTATGAATACTAACAGTAGCGTCAAAGTTGCTTTCGAACCCGAGGAAGACGATTACGACTGATTCTTTTTATAGACGACGTATAGGACCTGTTAGGCATCATCATCGGTTATTATTGTCCGTTACTAATTTTTAGTACGCGAACATATTTTATCATATTCTCGTTCACTTCGTTATTACGTTCGCTTCGGTCGTTTCGCTTCGCTCCTGTTTTGATGTTTGCTTTGCCTCATTTTTTTCTCGCCAGCACAAAGCAGAACCCTTCTTCTTCTGTTCTACGCGGCGTCATTGTTAACATTTATTTATTCAAAAGATAACCTCGTGGACGCGCGATGGCATCGCGCAGATCGGCTCGACAACAATCCAAAGCGAAGGACGATGAACATGACGAGGAAGAGAAACTGTTCGTTGTTACTACTACTACTACTACTACTACTACTGTTAATCGTCGCGTGATCACGACTGCGAACGCTCGCGGCGAAGAAGGAAAGAGGAAGAAAAATCTCATTCTGATGAAGCTTAAAAACAATGCGAAGAAGAAGGGGCATACTACTATTTTTAACGAGAGAGAAAACAATAACAAACAGAATATTGATGGCAATAATAATGATAGTAATAATGATTTTAAAGAGAGATTGATTGAATCCGATATGACCCGATTGAACGATGATCATAAAGATCTGAATAAAAATAATGCGATCGACTGCCGTGATCTCGCACCGGAATCGATCGAATGGGTAGATAAGAAATGGAGTAAAAACGAGGTCGAGTTCGATGCGAAGCTTTTGAGAGTAAAGACTACCGTGGAAACAACTAATTGGAACACGACGATGAATAACGGTGACGTGAGAGGAGGAGGAGATGCGAATAACGACTCAGAGAAGGACTTGAAAGAGAAGGATTTGAAGGAGAAGAAGGAGTCGTTTCAGAAGAAGAAAGCGATGGTCGATAAGGCTATGAACGATGATAACTTGGAGAATTCTTTGTCTGAAAAATCGACGCGGTCGATAGTAACAGTCGGAACAGTCGAAGATAGCGATTTGAGCGATTTTATTGTGAATAAAGGAGGCAAAATAAAGAAAGGACGACCGAAGAAGCAGGATAGGAGGTCGAAAAGTGGGCTAATGCGGTGTAAAATGTGCGAAAACACGTTGGAGAACGCGCCGGGCTCGAAATTCAAAAAGTATTTCTGTTGCGATACGTGCGTGGTGAATCCGAGTGCGACTTTTGTTCCGAGCTTGAAAGTTTCCGTGTTCTTTTGCCAACAATGCAGGAAACCTCATATTTCTGAAGAATTTGACTTGCACATGAAGAGTTGTCGAGAAAGTTTGAAAATACACCGTTTGGCGAGGTTGAAGAGACAAGGGAAGTTCGATCTGATGAATGAAATCATGTCAGGTGACGAGGCGGTACTTGGAGACGACAATCTACAGCAAGAATCTCGCGTTAACGAACGTCGCACTAATACAAAAAGTGCAAAACGCAATAAAAAAGATGATGACGATGTCAAAGTGGAAGATGGATTTATTCCAAAATCGCCAAACTTACAATTGGGTTCGAAATTATCTATGTTTACAAAGCAAATGAATTCAGAAGAAATTGGTGATGAAATAGCAGAGAAAAGGGTGTTTAATGACGGTGAGGCACACGCGAGAGCAGTCACTGAGGCGTTTAAAAATGAACGCGAAATGTATAGTGCAGAACTTACTCAGTATGGCATTGAACCTTCGCTATTTGAAGATGCGTTGGTTCCAATAGAGAATTGGTATTTTTCAAATTTGAACATTCCAGAAATCTTCGGCCGTGGTATCACATCTTATGTCACTCCAGTGATGACAAAAGACGACCGTTCTGTATTTGCTGCTTTGCGCAAAAGTTCTGCAGAACTTGACATCGAATTGGAAGTAAAACGTTCGTGGGATTTAAATAAAGCCTCTGAAGATGGGATTCACATCAAGGCTAAAACCGCAACACCACAAGATTTACATCCAGATCTTGTTCATTTTGTTCGAAGCGCGTTGAAAATGAAACCAATCTGGGACGATGACGAAGGTAATGAACTGACGAATATGGAAGTGATGAACACGGATCAAAGTGCAGTTTCTGTTGGTGAGAATAAAGTGCAGAAGAATAAATTGCTTGGAACAATCCGACCAGGATGCGTCAGTTTTTCAATATGGGTGAATGATCCAGAAGTCATGCATAGATTTGAAGAAGATCAAGGAATCATGGATCGAATGCGTAGAGCATTTTTGCTTGGAATTAAGAGTACTTCTGAAGACGACGAGCGCGAACAAAAGTCTGTTATTCTTCGACAACAGAAAAAAACGTTAATGACAGACTCTGAATGCTTAGTTTCAGATAAAGTTCGTCCAAGAATATTCCACGTAAGCGCGCGTGCTGTCCTTGCTGATAAAGTCACCGCTATTACTATAATTGGTGCGAACTTGCTCGGTGAAAATTCGTACTTGAACGTCAAATTTAACGACGAAATCGAAGAAGTGAATTTGAATCCCGAGGAAAACAAATCTTTGCACTATTCTATTCTCCCGAGGGATGAGTATTTGAATGTGACTCCTGTGATGATTCGAACATACGTTCGTTTCAGCAATCAATCCTTTAAGAGAAAGATCGGCAGTGCTCGTGAAGGACTTTACGCAAAGCTGGATTCTTTCACTTCGCGCTTTGAAGCGCATCCTACTAGAGTTAAATTGGCAACTTTACAAGTCATCAGAGACTGCAACGCTTCTGATGCTGAGCCCATCGTCGCAACTGACTCTGTTAAAATATACGAGGAAATTTTCAATAAGTTTTCAAAGCCTGAAGATCCTCAAGTGATGGGTACACTGACGAGGAGCGCTTTCATGTCTTGTGCGAAGAATTGTGAAGACGAACGCGTCGCAACGGGCATAGTTTCTAGATGCACTGCTGATGCGATGGAGTCCTTAGGTTTGCGATCTTTTGCAGACGAACTTCGTCGTATAGATAAAGAGCGATTTTTTGTATCGATTCAGAAGTCGGTTATGACGGTTTGTGATCCATGGGCGCATATTTTCATGACTTGTTCGATGTTTGCTTCGGCGTTCAAGCCGTATCAGAAAGTTAAAAAAGTGACCATGCCAATAGTATATAATGCGTTGGCTAAGAATCTTTTGCTAGCTTATTTACCAAATGTGCTTCTCACGGCGATCCTTTTGGTTAGGAAGGAAAAGAGTGAGCGATATCGGGAGCGATACTATGTCGTGTTGCGATTGTATACGATATGCTTTGCCATAGTCACAATCCAAAAATGTACGAGCATATTCTTTCGTTCATTTGAAATGGTCAAGGACCCAAATGCTCGCCATTTAGAGTTTGTTCAGGCATATCGTTGCCCTCAAAAGGCATACACTGGGGGATTCCTCATCGTGGTCAGTTCTGGTTCGATATTTACTCTCATGCATTCGGCTCGACCGACTTGGGATTTATACATTAAAATTCTGCATACGTTAGTTCAATTATACGTAGCCATTCGATGGCAATGTAACGCAGTAGAGGTCTTTCATGTATTTCTCATCGTGGTCGGTGCCTTTTCCGTCCTCGCCATCCCTGGCTATTGGACGCAACGCCGAGCTTGGAGAACCGTTTGGCTCGCTCATCCATACGAAAAGCGTTTGCGCTTGAAAGAAAAAGAAGAGCTATTTTCTATCGGTAACGCAAAGTTGGCTTAATTACTATCCGTTGTACATATATATTTATTCATCAGTATTGAGTTCGTTATTTCCCGCGCTCATATAAATATTCTTTCCAATGCCACAGTGTGTGCTGATGGACACAAAAATATTCCCTCACTAAAACAGCCCTCGCTTACTTCGATGACGATACACGAAACATATAGTTACGAACGATCGAACAAAGAAGTGAATAATTAACTCTCTCTCTCTCTCTCTATATATATATATATATATACATAGACATATATCGATATGTCATTAATGAACAGATCTATCTTCTTCTTCTTCTTCTTCTTCTTCGTCTCGTTCATGGAAATCTTCGTGAGCACGACGGAAGCGGTTGACTACGTGACCTTAGAGAGCAAAGAAATATATCGAACAAATCGAACGATTCAAGAAGGCGAAACGGATTACTATAAATTCAAGATCGACGAAGAAGATGTGGATATAATCGTGAGATTATACGTATTAGACGGCGATGCCGATTTGTACGTCATAGAACCGAATGATGATGACGCAGTTAATGATGAACCGTCGAGTTCTTTGTATGACTGGATGAGCGAACATTCGAACGGGAACGATGTAGTTTTCATTAGTAGGGGTGAAATCAAAGACATTGGTGAAGATGTAGTTGGGAAGTATTTTTTGGTCGCCGTGGAGGGATACGCAGCGCATGGGAGCGAGTACGAGATTGAGTTTGAGACCGTCAGCGCAAATAGGACGTTGAGCGAAAAGCATCAAATTGCTTTGGGGAATATTTTTGATGCGTGCTGTGATTTGGAAGATAGTGATTCGTGCAAGTTTTGGAAAGAAGGGAGTGAATACGCTGGGCAAGGAAAAACAATTGACCTTTGCCATTTCAATGCAAACGTTTGCGACGCGGATGGGAATTTGGAAGAGTTCGACGCGAGGAGAATTTTTCAGTTCAACAAAGCGAATGATGATTTACTTTGTGCATTTCCATTAGAAGATTTGAAATCATTAATGCAGCCATCAATGAAGAGATTTCAAATGAGCGGAATTTATTCAAACGGCGGATATAGGGAAATATTCTCAAACATAACTTTATCAAACGTAGCTGCCGTTTTACAATCATCAAGCTCGAATAATAACACGTTGGAACATTTTGAATTGACAAGTTTAGGAATTACCGGATCAATGCACGAAAATTTAACTGTTGGAGATTGTACAAAGTTTCCAACAAATTTAAAAATTCTGAATTTACAAGACAATATGATCACCGGGACGCTCGCAAAGTGTTTGTTTGAAAAAGTCTCATTTGTAAACGTGCAGTATAATTTGATTTCAGGCAGTTTGCCCGAGATCGATGATGTTGATTCTAAAATTGAATACTTCAATGCTGAATATAACGGCATTGAAGGCTCGCTTCCACAATCATTGGTCAGTGGGAATTTCGCGAAGAAGCTGACTTACTTCAACTGTCGGTACTGTGAACTGAACGGTGCTTTACCACTGCAATGGAATAACACGAGGTTGCGCGTCTTGCTTTTGACATCGAACGAATTCTCTGGTACAATTCCGACCGCACTTGCAACAGATTCACCTACGTTAAAAACATTACATCTCGATGGTAATGCCTTCACTGGCGAAATCCCTAAAGGCTTGCTTGACGACGAAGCGAGAATATCCATAACGCTAGCGAATAATCTATTATCGGGTGATGGGATTCCAGATGCTTTATTCGAAGGTGATTCGACAAAAACGCCTGGGAAAAATCTCGAGTGGTTGGATGTTTCAAACAATTCCGCGCTCACTGGAAACATAAAACAATGGCTTCAAGTTTTGGAGAATCTTAGATATTTAATTATCAAAGACAATTCGTTTAGCGGCAATCTTCCGCAAAAGACCACCAATTGGCCTGCACTTATACAATTTTCAGCGAGTAATAATGAATTCATCGGTTCAATGCCCGATTCCAACTGTTTCGGTGCAACGTTTAGAGAACCTCCCGAGCACGTAGGAAACGGATATTACATTCCCCACTATGTTGATGTTAGAAACAATAAATTGAGCGGCGTAGCGCCGCTCTGGACTGCCGATTATCAAGATTCACCGATACAATACGCGTATATAACCGGAAACGTTTTCGATTGCGACATTCCTTCCGAGCTTTCGGATTTAAATTTAGATTGCCGCGAAATCGACGGTTCTGTGCGAATCGATGGTGGTGTGAATACTGAAGGAATTGCAGGTAACGATCAAGAAGTGAACAATTCGACGAGCACGAGCAAAGACTCGGGTAGTAATTGGCTCGGCGAGAAGAATTCGGCGCGAAGAATAGTCGTCATTGGTTTCGCTTGTTTCCTTGCGCTTAATTTGTGTTATTGCCTATATAGAAGTGTCGTCAAACCATGGATTGACCATATTCGAGATGTGAGAAGAGATCGTGCGTTGGGAGGTAGATTTTGGGAACTCGAAGAAGAATTTCAAGAAATCAACAATAATCGCGAAACGCTGCGAAATACGTACTCTAGAGGAATGGACGTCGAGAATAATAATAATAATAATAATAACAATAATAGTAATAACAATGACAATGCCGTCCTGACTCCTTACACACAATATGTAGTAAATAATTCGTTGCGAGAAGAAAGAGACGGCGAAGATTTAAATATTGCTAGCGCTTCCTCTTCACCTCGAAGTAGTAGAAGCACTTCCATCGGTTTTACAAGATCGAGACTAACGAGCGAACAAAGACGGGCGGATGAAGAAGCAGCAAGGAGAATAAGAAATCTAGAGATGGCTGAACGAGTTGTGCGGGTTGAAACGGTGTCGCCACCGCGTTCAGTGCATACGAGCTTTCGAGGTGCTGATGGTATATCGTACATCCAATAGATCCAATAATAGGAAACATTGTATAATGTACTGTTGTATAATAAACTTTTCTTTGTAAATAATTCTAATTATAGTTATATTCCGTGTGCTCTATGTATAGCTTTTACTTAAGTCGTCGCGCTTTATTTCTTACTCTTTTTTGCTTTCACAGACGGTACCGTACGCTTCGTTGTCTTGTTGATTTTTTCATGAATCGTTTTAAAGACGAAAAATCCAGCACCTAGGGTCACCACCAAGCTCACGATTTTAACTCCATTCGCGAGATTAGATCGAGCAAAAGGTATGTACCACAACCCTGTCAGTTTTACTTCCATAACCTTAGTCCACGCGCTAGTATCTTTTTCGCGTCTGACGAGGATTATAATTTCTGGGAAATTAATTTTAGCGTGCGTTTTCAAAATCTTCGTCTCCTCCTCTTTCTCCTCCTGTTCTTCTTCTTCTTCTCTTCTCAAAGTAACTTCTTCTTCACCGGAAACAGGTTTTGGATACCTTGCGTGCAACTTCAGCGGTATTTCGAATAAATGTTTCCCACGCAACATCGGAGTCTTTATTTTTGCAAAAACAATCGACGCAGCGCTTTCGTGCGCGACCAACTCTCCAGGATTCTCGTCTCCAAACACAAACCACTCAACTTCTTTCGCACCACTCGTCATCTTCTCCAACTCACTTTTCAAAACAAACGCTTCTCTTGGTATTCTGATCAAAATGCCGACATCCAAATCCGGACTCGCGCCCGACACGAAATGTCCTCCAACGTAAGCTTCTCTCGTGAACCCGAATCTTTTTTTCTTCTTCTTTGAAACTTCCCCGCTTAAACCGCGAGGCACAAACGTAGCCATAGCTTGCATTTTAGGTCGTTCCAATCTATTCAACACGCGCTCGATTACGTTCATTTTCCCAAACAATTGCGTTCTTCGATCGTACCTTAGAAATTTCGCAACTTTCGTCTCCAACAAAATCTCATCATCATCAACAACTATCCTCCCTCCCCTCGCCTCCGTCTTCACTATACTTAAGAATACGAACACGAACACGATCACGAAGAATCTCTGAATCCTACTCTTACACCCGTTCCTCATCGTTTCTTCCTCCGTTACCTCTTCCTGCGACGATACCGTTCTCGCAGCTTCTTCAAATTATATTCCTTTTATGAATAAAATAAAATTATTATTCCGTTCTCTGGATCGACTGATGTTCTCACTGCGCTATGCGTTCAAGGAACTGAAATAAACGGATTAAAACGAGATTACGTGTATTGCTCCCCTCTCTCTCTCTCGCTCTCGCTCTCTGTGTCTGTTTTGATCGATCACTGAAGCACTCGCGTTCTTTCTTTAAAACGTGAACAATAAACTGTGCGCACAAAAATACTTCGTTAACGGAAATATCATCGTTTTGGAAATTTTGTACCACCGGCATAGACGATAGAGCGAGTTTGGGAATTACGAAACAGACTTCTTTTGCCTCTCTCTGCTCACTCAAAGGCGTCAGAGGTTTCATCGACGATAGTAACAGACACAGACACAGACACACACAAATACGCACTAACAGGGAGAGAGAGAGAGAGAGAGAGAGGTTTTAATAGAAAAATGATGAACGCATCGATACCGATCAGGTGTTCTTCGAATAACGTGAAACGTAGAAACGGTTTCGTAGGCATGAATACGTTCAAGAAAGAAATAAAGATGCGACGTTGTTCGAGAGGACAACTCAGGGCACAAAAAGAGGAAGAGGCGCGGAAGAGTTTGGACGCGCTGGAAAGAGAGTTAGAGCTGAACGTTACTTTAGAGAATTACGCAGAGGCGGCTAAAATACGCGATAGAGTAAACGCGATGAGGGAATCGGATTATTTCTTAGTGGAGCTACAGAACGCGATGTTCTACGACGCGTTCAGGAAAGGTAGTTTTCAACAAATGAAAGCCGTTTGGGGGAGAGGCGAGCACGTGAGGTGCACGCATCCAGGAATGCCGTGCGTTTTAGGCGATTTGAACGTATTAGAGAGTTGGAAGATTGTGTTCGAGAGCATGGGGAGCGGTGGGGGTGGATTAGACGTAGAATGCAAAAATGCAAACGTGTACGCGCAAGGCACGTTCGGGATGGTGACTTGCGAAGAGATCGTGATGAAAAACGGGAGGTTGACGTGTACGAACGTCTTCGAAAAACAAGACGGGAAGTGGTTAATGATTCAGCATCACGCGAGCGCCGTTGCTTTGCCTCAGACATCGGAGTTCCGTAGTAGACAATTTTAAGATATAAACTAGGCTTGTAATTATTATATGTATATTACTAGTACACTTCATTCTACTTCTACTATGCGCGCTGTTATGAATAAACCGCCTCGCGAACCCCTGGAAATTCTCAGCTTATCATCGCAAAACGTATTTTCTAATCCGCCAGTCGGTCTAGGTAACGGAAGCGTTAAGAAATCACCTAGAGACCAGTCCGTAAAAGTAACTTGTACTTTTCTATTCATTTTATCTAATACCTTGATTTCGCCTCTGACGATAACCCTCACTTTGCCAACACCTAAAACGTTCAAATCGACGAAATTCTCAACTTTGTTATTCGCTACGTCGACGACTTGCTCGTTCCTTATCGATTCGAACAACTCCTCCCCTCGCCGCTTCTCGCTAGTACGCATACCACCCGCAAGCGGCGCTAAGAACGAAAAGAAAAACTCATACAGTTTATCTAAAATATCCTTCACTATTGCGCTATTATCGTCATCGAGCGTTAAAATTGCAGCGTTCTCTTTATCGTTTTGAGAGTAAACGAGCGCCCATCGTCCTTCGATATTAAACTCACAAGATTCTTTTCCCAGCGTTAACTTCTCTAACGCCCTAACCGCGTTCGAGATATCCACTTTTGCATTACTGAGCTCTTTCCTTGAATTCTCATCGCCTCTTTTACGCGTCCTACTGATCGCTTCTAATAACTTTCTTTTCTCGCGTTCGATTAATGATGTTTGTGTCGTTTCATTCGATGATGATGATGATGTTGATGCTGATGATGATGAAGATGTATCGAAACCGCGAATAGTGTTGCGCATCAGAACCCTTCTCATGCTTCGATCATTCTTCCCATTCTTCTCATTACAATTAAAAGTACACGACGATGAAGCGTGAGCAGTTGAACTTGATCGTATCGAGTGCATTTTCGTTATCGGCGTGTGTCTGTCAAAGCGCGCGCGTAATTTTTATATCCACGATTTGGAAATACCTAAAAACAACACGCGGAAAAAGTCAAAATGTGTTGTGATTTGCTTTATTTTAATAGACTGCTGCTGAAAAAAAACGCTTATAAAATTAAATGACGAACACCGTCGCGCGGAACCGATTAAACCAAGCCGCGAGGATCTTAAACGTACGAACGGAAAGCACTGCAAAAGAGATCGATCGCGCGTACAGAAAGCTCGCCTTAAAACATCATCCCGATAAGAACGTCGGGAAAGATGATTTCGAGAAGAGCGTTGAACGATTTGCACGGATCAAAATTGCCAGAGATGTTTTATTAAGCGGTGGCGGCGACTGTAATGGTTCAACGGAGTTTAAAGAATTCGATGTATTCGATGGAACAGGGGAGGACGCGAGGAAACCTTTGTATGATTGGAAAAGGACGAGGAAGATTGATGATGACGAAGAAGCGAAGGGCAAGGTCGTTAAAGAAGACGAGTGTGATAATATTAATAAAAACGCCTCAAATGGAGACGCGGACGACGCAGACGACGAGAAGAAGAAACAAACGCCTGAGGAGGATTTAAAACCGCACTCAAAAGTGCTTCATAAAGCACATGGAGATAACATGATTACTACCATGTCCGTTTTGAGAATGGATGATACTATTAAGTTCGTGGCTACTGGTGATTCGAACGGGTTCCTGGTCGTTTACGAGAAAAGTAGCGAACGAGTGATTTTTACACAGCGAAATCGGGACAATTTAGGTGCAGTAGCATCGCTTGTATGGAACGAAGTAGATGAAAACGATAACGACGTTGATGGTGATGATCAAGAAGTGGACAAAGTCGCTGAGAAAAAATGTATATTTCTATGTGCGACGTTTGCGCTCGGTACGGATGCATTCGTGTACGAGTTTCGTTACGATTTCCCACCAGCGTCACGACCGTTTTTGACTCTAATCGGTAAAGCGACGCTTAGCGGAAGCCACTCGAAACGAATCACGTGCTGTGCATTTTATCACGACGTTCTTGCAATAGGCGCGGCCGATGGTACGTGTAGTGTTTGGACTCGGATAGAAGAAAATAATGATTTGGGTCAGATCAAAACAAAAATGAACACTCGCGATAGTTCAAATGAATGGGCCAGGAAGCGCTTGCTGCGCCATTCCATGAATCAATTCAATGATAGCGATGATGATAATAAAAGAATTCCTGCGATTACTTCTACTTTATTAATTGAAGTAAAACGTGTCTTCTATTTCATAACGTCAGACTCAAACGGACGCTTTAAAGTTTGGAAAGGAAATAAACTCTCGCTCGAAAAAATTACTTGTATGCACGACGTGAACTGGAGTGGATGCGGTGGAATCTCAAAAACTGCAATCGTTCAAATATCATCAAAAAGTGCAGACTCTTCTTCTTCTTCTCCTAAGGAAAAGCTACTCCTCGCGACATCGCATTTTGATCCCGTCGCAAACATCTCGCGCGTTTTGTGCTGGAACGCTTTCGAAGAGACGACGATACGTGGGTATGTCTACGAATATCCTCGCAAGCACGTACCATTTCGAGGACGATTATCTAGCTTCGATTTTATCGCCCGTAACGAAAAGGAAGAAAATACAGAAGGAGGAGAAGAATCTGACGAC
>Ga0302126_10000379_pt1 | contig 29750 bp, 28 predicted proteins | sample CB4_20m_MG_FD_203108 | JGI IMG/M metagenome (GOLD analysis project Ga0302126, IMG submission 203108) | Marine microbial communities from Western Arctic Ocean, Canada - CB4_20m | ecosystem: Environmental > Aquatic > Marine > Oceanic | place: Canada: Western Arctic Ocean | collected 2017-09-24 | reverse complement strand
CTTTACTTACACCATTTAAACCTGTTTTGTTTATTAATTTCTGAGGGCAGTCTATAATTTGAAGATTTTTAAATATTGTATTGGCATTCTTACTACCTCCCGATCCCATTAGATCAATTAACACTTTTTTACAAGCTTCCGCAGCATCAGTATCATCACCAAACCCACTATCACATTCTGAAGATGACGTAATTTGATTGGAGAAACTTGCGTCGGATCCATAACTCCAACCTGGCATTTGACTACAGCCTGTAAAATCTCCAGTACCTCCTCCTGGTACTAAAAAATCAAACGCGGCTGTCCCGTAGCCATTTCCAATATCACCCATGCCTCCAAGATTTGTTATTTGAACAATTCCTTTTGTAACTCCTACCTCAGAATTAAAATTAGTATTTTGATCTGATGGTAGATCGAAACTCATGCAAGTACCACAAGAACCCTTTCCACCTGCAGCATCCACTGCAGCAAAACCATATAAAGTTCCTACGCCGTCTTCATCGTATTCAATCCATGGATATTGGTTTGGATTCATCACAGCACAACCTCCATCGCAAGCACTAGTAGCATTTCCTATAGTGCTATCGCAAAATAATTCCGATGTTGGACTTGGGTCAGCCGCGGCACCTACTGGCATTGGCGTTGGTTGAGGCGCACCTACTGGCATTGGCGTTGGTTGAGGCGCACCTACTGGCATTGGCGTTGGTTGAGGCGCACCTACTGGCATTGATCCGTCGGGAGTATCTGAAGGTGTGCATTGCGAATACCATTCATTTTCCATTGCGCATTCTGATCCGCTTTCACAGCATGTTGGGCCTGTCCAATTATTACCACCACATTGTTCGAACATTCCAGAACATTTACTATTATTTGCTTTTAATTTTCCAACTCGTGCGTCGGTTTTATAATTTTCATAAGTGGCTTCTCCACAGGCCCAAGGCGCCCCTACCAAGGCATTTGCACACCATGTTTTTTTCAATAGTGGATGTTTGTTCATATTTTATATCTAACATATAATATAAAATTTTAAGATACTATAACGCAATCCAGATTGATTATTTCTGGTATTTAATATGTGCTTAAAATCATTATATATTTTATATAAAAATAAAATTTATAATAAAATGAGAAATCTAACAAAACCTGAAAAAATTGGACTTGTAATAGGAATAATAGTAGTAGTGGCTCTTGTTACATGCGTAATATGCGTAATCATGGGTGTTTTTCCAGGACAGATAAATAATAAATCTGATGGTGATGGAGCTCCATCGGGTGACGGAGCTCCATCGGGTGGTGAAGCTCCATCGGGTGGTGAAGCTCCATCGGGTGGTGAAGCTCCGTCTGGTGATGCTGTGCCTTCGGGTGGAGGAGGCACAGCGCCTTCGAGCGATGATGGAGGCGCTCCCGCGGAGTGGTTTAATATTTACAATGCAGATATAACTAGTTCAAATGATTCATCATACGGTTACAAAACTATAATGGAAGAATATTCAAGTGCAAATGCAACACTTCCAAGCGGTGCTGCTAGTAATGTAGATCAGTCAGTCAGAAAAGATTTTGTAGATTTGCTTCAAAATAAAACACGAACTGGTTTGTGGCTTGATAGCTACGACCATATTTCCTTTTTAGAAGATGCTCTTGAAAGTATGAGCACGACTGTCGGTGGTCCAACTAAAATTATATTCTTATTTTACGATTTGCCCAATCGTGATTGCGCGGCGGGTTCAAGTAACGGCAGTTTATGCTGTATTGATCCTGCTAATGCTGACCCAGTTGCCAGCTATTGTGACCCAACCACTATGGCCGACTTCGCGAGTGATTCAGGTACTCCTCCACTTTGTGTAGGTTTAACAAGCGGAATGATACAAGATGATGAAAATCCTGGTAAAACTTATAAAGATTATACAGATAGAGTTGTGACCGCAATAGAAAATTACAAGGATTTTGAATATCACATTGTATGCGAACCCGATAGTTTTCCAAATATTCTAACAAATTCCGGGTTTGGGTCTAACTCAACCGGAATAAATGGTTGTTCTAGTAATACAGCGGCCTTGTCTTACTGTGCTGGCATTGACTATGCATTACGCAGATTAACTGGTCATGTTAGAGGCGAAGATGGAAATCTAAGTCCTGACGAGTCAACTATATCAACAATGTTTCAAAATAATCAAATACATACTTATTTAGATGTTGCCCATTCAGCGTGGGGAGGTTGGGATGTTAATCTTGGAGATCCTGATAAAGGTGTAATGTATAGTTTGTTAATGGGTGCAACATCGGAATCGCCTTATGTAGCTTCAACAGCCGACGCGTACAGTAAAATAGGCACTGCTGATAATTTTTCCGACGGTGTTGATGAAAACGTTTATACTAAAGAATTATTTTGGTGGAATACAGCACAATGGAAGCAAATGTTAAGTGGTTTTACAATGAATGTATCCAATTACACTCCGCTTGGATACATGATACCTTTTTCTTCTTTTGGTCAAAATGGCCTCAACAGACCACCCGAAGTAATAAGGGATTACTGCGGTTGGGAAGATTACGCCGTAAAGCCTGTTATAACACCAGCTAGTATAAACCCTATTAACTCAGAAACATTTGGCACAATTGCGCGCGGGCCAGAATGTATGAATCCGTGTAATAATGTTCAAGCTTATAATTTTACCAATAATTTGATGAATTATTCCGGAATTTTAGCAACTATTTATGCAGACGAATTTCCCAACGGTGTTGCTAAGGACGGAGTTGTATACCCAAGAATATTAATTGACACTGCGCGTAACGGCGGCGCACCAGATGTATTCAAAGCTAATTATGAAGCATTACTTACCGAGGTAAGCCAACCTGAACCTTGTGCATCTTGGTGTAATGTAGCATCAATGAGTTTGGGACAGCCTTCTTTCGGAGACGACAACCAACTTCTGCATCCATCTGACGTAACTGGTAGTTTTTTGCCATTTATAAGTTTTGCGTATTTAAAACCACCCGGTGAATCTGATGGATGTGTGCCAGAAGACGCCGCGGCAGCACCAAATCCACAAGATACTGTAGGAAAGATGACACAGGGTTGTACTCCAAGTGGAATTACTGGCAATCCAGCAATATGTACCCGATTTGATACTATGTGCGGTCATCAATTTGCAGGAGGGTATGGTGAAACAGCTAATGGCCCAGGCGGCTCAACTGATAATTTAACATATACTGAAGAAACCAAAAATTATATAAATTTATGTCCTCCAGACGCGGGAACATGGGATTTGTTCCAGATTGATATGCTTGCAAGTAATTTTAGTAAATTTACACAAAGTACTGGTAATCAATCATATTACGCAACCAAAAATGATGATGATTATTGGGATGGCAATTCAGAATAATTACCATAATATAATATTGTATTTAATATTATGGTAATTTAGTTTGTAATGTTGTAGGTAAAAAGTTACAACCTACGCTCATAGCGTATTGGGCGTTGGGGTCCGGGCCCACAGCGTCGACCCACATTACCCCGTCAATATCATCTGAAGGCATGCATACATTTTGATACCATGGCTGTTTTGATGTTCCCTCAGAAGTTGTCTGATTCTTACCATACACAGTTGTTAATTCGATTAATGTTTGAGGTTGATTCGTGGTAGTAAGATTACTACTAATATTATTCAAAAACCCAGGACATAACTTTGCCGACGCCGCATCACTTGATGCTAGTTCTTGAACAATAGAAACTCCTCGTTCTGGATCACTGCCTGGCCACCCTGAATCAATATTACATATTCCAAATTGAGGAGCGTAGCCGCCTCTCCAACTTTGTGCTCCGGAAGTAGTTACTTCATATTTTGCAGGAGCTGTTTTTACAGTATTAACACCTCTGTATTGATAATCTAAAGTCCAATGCGGGTCATCTAAATATACATCCATGTATAAATTATAGAAAATATTGTAATAACTTTTACCGGCTGATGCAGTGGTGGCGTCAGCTTTATGCAAACCGTCGTTAAGCGAAAGAGCACTGCAACAGTTGCCTGTTTTACTTACATCAAACTGACCGTCGAATACTGTCATATTACCAATTTTTGGATCGTCTGGTGAACTTTGGCATGCAACAACATTTTGAACTTGTTGTGATGTATAATAATTGCTATCAACACCTTCCTGTAGCTCTTGACAGAGCTCATCCGAAGTTGTTCCATCTAGTTGCGTAGTCGATGCTACATTTGGCCCGCGGCAAATTGTACAACTTACATCATGGGAATCGGGTGTTGCACATTGTGATTGACCTGAGCTATCAGGTTTACATTTATCTGATTTAGAGCTTGTGTCTTCGTTACCGTCAAGCCAAATTGTTGGACCTGCGCCTGCTTCTCCGATTAAGGAAGGTGTCCAATATGATTGAGTTAATATCATATATTTCAAATCGTAACCACTGTAAAAGGTTGGGGCGCGAGGAAGTCCATAAGCATCAGTAAAGGCTTCACTCGGGTTTGAATCTACAAGAAACCATAACCCGTCTCCGGCTTCTTCAGAATTAACAATAAAACTAGTAACTTGTGAATTTTCTACAGCAGCAAGTGCGTCATAATAGTCTTGGTTTGGTAAAACATTAACGGAACCATCAGACTGTTCCTGTACAATTCTGTAATATATTTGCAAAGTGTACCAAGCTTTAGTGTCTGTGTCGGCTACACCCGACCAATATTCGGTTAAGTTACTCGATGTTGGTGTGATTTTATCGTCAGTTACTAATGTAGGCTTAATGTAGTAATCGTATTGAACACCTTTTTGGCTTGCAGTGTCAATATATTTATCTACACCATACCCCCATTTTTCGTTAAAATAATCAATACCATTTACAGCTGAAATTGTATACGGATTGTTCCATATACCATTTGGATCAATGGTGCCGTCAACGGCCTGAAACTGGTAATCCAGACCAGTGCTAGCATTTCCCAACGCGTTTGCAGTTGATGATGACGGCATAGTTTTTTGTATTATATAATTAGGGAAATTGTCATAACCCCTAGCTTCGCCTTTGGTATTACCAAGTCTTGACGGTAAAGATTCTTCACCTTTTTCAGTCATACTATTATAATATTTACCGTAAAACCCGTGATGCGTTGTTTGACAACTATCTTTTGATGTTTCCATCAAATCAATTTCGGTCCGACCAGCATTTGCATAATAACCATCTTCTGTTACATAGCCTATACCTTGTCCATCGTTATACAAAGCACCCATTGAGACAGCATATTTATCATTTGCGGTTACGTTTACTATGCTTTGACCATTGGTGCCATATATACCATATTTCATTGTTGAGCCTGTTGTGCTTATTGGGGGAATTGGCACCATATAAACAGCACTTACAATTCCTGCAACATCATTTGGAACACCCGCTAGAAATAATGAAAATGACATATATCTGCCGGTAGTTACACCATTACCAAATCCGTCTGCGGATAATGGATATACATAAGTTTTATTATCATTTGTCAATATTGTACGCTGACCACCATTTGCAGCGTAAATATTAGTACCACCTATAAGACCTGTTACAGCTCCCAATCTTGAAGAATACATTTCCGCGCTAGGAAATGGCCCAGTCTCGACTGGGTCAACATCGGATTGTGGTGCTGTTGGCGACACCCCGGATTGAGGCGACACCCCGGATTGAGGCGACACCCCGGATTGAGGCGACACCCCGGATTGAGGCGACACCCCGGATTGAGGCGACACCCCGGATTGAGGCGACACCCCGGATTGAGGCGACGTTATGCCGGCCGGAGAACCACCGATACAATTTCCGCAAAAGTCGCAGCCGCCTGCATTATTTATACATATGCATGCACACACCACCAACGCTATAAAAGTTAAGATAGCTGGTATACCTGTACCAAGTATTTTCGGGTAGTTTTTAAATTCATTTGTTTTTGGGTAGTTCGATTTGCAAAATAGATACAATGATGCACTTGCTAAAGCCAAAGTGATTATACATAAAATAATAACACTAATACTTTGAGGAGTCATTTTTTATTTATTTATTACAAATAATAAATTAAAATTAAATAAATGAACACACAAACAATTTTTGGATTGTGTAGTTTTGGAGCATTTGTGTTAGGATTATTATTATTTGTAATATACAAAGCAAAAACTGTTGAATTTAGTTATATTGACGGTCCCGCGCTTGCTGGGTACATAGGCAAGGGATTAATTGCTATGGCAATATTATTTAATGCCATTGGTAATTATTACGGTGGGTTAGAAAAAGACAAAGACGAAGCTTAATCAAAATACAAATTTGAAATATAACTGCCAGTTGTAGTAGTTTTGTCGAATTTTACTTGTGTAACACGTAGAACTTTACCCATAAAAGGATCTGTACATGTAGAGCTTACCTGATCTTTAAGGGGGGAAGAAATATTCAATAGCACTTGTGCGGAAATCTAAACCCGCCGCAAGTATTTTCGACCGTTAGTGTTGCGGGAAGCGTCTGTCCTGAAAATGGTGATGTACCTGAATTAACGTATAAGGCGGTATTTTCAGGACAGACGTAAGTTGTTGAAGCATATGCATTGAGACCTGTAATTTTAATAGCATTTGAAAACGATACTTCGTTTTCAAATGTATTCATTCTAAGATTTGCAAGGGTCAATCCACATGATGCTGTATTTCCGCCCGCATCAACTTCGTTGTGTTAATTTGCCGCCAAGAGGATTCCACACCCATTTAAATCTTTTAAAACTTCATCATATAAGTAATGATGAAGTTTTAAAATCAAGAGGCCTCGATTAAGTTGAGGCCGTGCATTCGTCGTGGATTTTATTTGTTTCCACGGGCTTATCTCCAAGTTTTGCAGAATAAACGGTTAAATATTGAAGTTACTAATTCGGAATAAACCAATTATCTGGTATCTGGTTTGTACAACTCTATTTTACACTGGTAATCGTTATTTAAGGAAGATCCCTCTGCATTTGTAGGAACCATAAGATCTTGTAATGTTACACGGCTGGTTCGAGTGCTAACGTAAGAGCGTTAGCTTCCTCGTATGTGACAAATTCCAAACTTGGTGGTTCGTCTGCACTACGAGACCGCTCTGAAAAACTTTGAACTGTTTAAATATCAACCGAAACAGCTACAATTTGGCTATTTGTATTTTATAAAATACATATTTTATTTATATAAATTAAATATGTCTATAACTTTTATTGCGTTAGTTCTCGAAAACGATAATGAACGAGTTCAAATTTTCAGAAAAAATAAAAAAATAATACCTGAATTGAAATTATTTAGAAGCGTAAATGGCTTCGACATACCCGAGACTAGAAAAAATTTAGAACAAGAAGATCTTGCTTACACGTGCCTCTCCCCACCCGGTATGCACAATAATAGCGAGAAATTACAATCCCATAAACCGAAATGGGGAACGTTAGCTTGCTGGCTAACGAAATATAAAGTACTCAAATGGCAAATACAACATAAAATACCATATATGTGTTGGATTGAAGATGATCTTTTATTGAAGCCAGACTTTGAGGAATATTGTTATAACAAACTTGATATACTTGAACCCGGTGTGATTAATATAATTCGTCTAGGAAAATGGGGGGAGGGTTATATTACGAGTTATGAAACTGCGAAAAAAGTATTATACAATTTATATAAAACTGGTGTTAATATGCCAATTGATGATCAGCTTAGATTAAATGAAAAAGAATATCCATGTCCAAAAGAAACCCCATGGTTTCTGGCCGTAGGAAGTGGTTTTGGAGAACGTGCAAAAACAAAACTTATTAATAATTTATAGAACTCATCGCATCATAAATATTTGGTAATTCAGTTGAATCTGGATCTGGGATTTTTCCTTCACCCCATGTTTTGCTCATTTCCGGAGGTTTTTCGGTTTTGAGCGATCCGGCTCGTAATGAACTACTTAATTCTTGAGATATTTCTAACTGTAATGAAGATTGTACAGACTGTTCAGATGATATACTTGCAAAATATACAATTGTTGTTGTTATTGCGCCTATTATAATAACAGACATTATTGCTATATACCCGTTGCCCTTTGGTGTGGTGGTGCTAGGCTTCATTTTTTATTATATTAATTATATTATTTGGAAAGGTATTTAATAACAGCTGATGTTGTTTGCCATACAAGATTTGGTTTGGACATAAGATCCAAATCTACACATGCCCCTTGGTGCAGATTAGCATTAGTGGTGTAATATTTTTTAAGTTCGTTTTTCAAACGCCTGTGTTCTTCTTTTTGCGAAGAACTATCGATTTTGCGTTTTATAAATACAAATTTATTGTACGTGTTTGTTGCAATTGCGACTTTCAAGTATCGAGTAAAAAGATCCAAATGATTTTCAACTTGTGTGTCATTTGGGAGGGTAATGCTGATTGGTTTGCCATAATACCTAAAATGGTTGCTAACTGCTTGATAGTAACCTAGAGGATTTGTTGAAGGATGAACCAGATTCCGAAGTGTAACATTGATGCGGCGGGCACCTAAGTTTTTCTTGCGAAATTTTGAGATGGGTGGACTAACACGGTGGTATATATCTGAACGCATAATACATAGTGTATTGTGTCTAAGGTGGAGAAACCTCCAAGATTTTTTATCATCATCATAGATTTGAAAGCGGTGGCAGTGTTCTGGTTTTTCTGGCTCACCATCAGGATAGTAAGTAATACTTGCAAATACCGGAGTTGGTCCCGCATACCAAGTTTGTGCATCAGTATGAGCGCAAATAGTATGATCTGAATCTGGGCTGTAACAATTTGCTACACCTAGACAATAGGTAGCCGTGCTGATCGATGCATCTGGAAAATGTTTAGCTGTAAGATTCACAATTTGCGGCACTGCATTGTGAATTGCTGATGGCATAGGCGTTGTTTCAGCGGCTACTGAAATATGAGAAGCGTTCATAGATGACGTCCAATGAGTGATTGGTATTTGAGACGTACCATCTGTTAGTGAGTTGCCAAAAACGCAAACGCCTCGGCGAGGGCTGTTTGTACCGTGTCCTCCAACATGATTGGTAATAAAATCTAACGAACAAATCGAGTCTTGCAGATCATGATCGTCTAGCGTGTAAATGATAACATTATCACTTATGTATTGGCTTGGAGCGCCAAGATTGTCACATAAGTAGTCTTCAATATTTTGAGCCATTGTACTGATTTGATTATCATAAATCAGTACAAAATCAATTCTTTTATGTAAAAGGCGAAATGTCAAGTAGACTAGTTCTAGGTAAAAATTACATAGAATAATGGGTTTGGTAGTGTTGATTACTGCTTTGTTTAAAGAGTATTTTATTCACCCGTCTGCTAGAGGTAGGCGCGGACCCTCCTACCTCTAGCAGAACTGTAAAGTATTTTACCAAGGTCGAGGGCTTGATCCTGTTGTTTTTTCTAGGTAATCCCAGTATGCAGATGTATTTGTGATTTTTGTATTGTGGCGAGCTGACAGACGCTTCCATAGTATTTCAGTATGTTCAAAGCACCACCAAGAACCGTCAGTATGGCGGTTGCCAAAATCTGCAATTGATGTTTTACAGCCGCAATGAGCGCATTTATCTTGTTTGTTCATAAAAATTATGAACAAACCTAAAATTAAAATCAATTAATTTTTTAGATCGCCATAAAAGTGGAGCTGGACAAGAATGGTTGTTTCCCGTATTGCGGTCACCGCGTAGCACCAAGTATTCCATTTGTATAACTATTTTCAAATTGTACGTTATTCATAGACAGTTAAATTTTATTAATTGATGCAATAGTAGTGTTACTCGGTACCGTATTGAAAACTTAATTCTTTTATATAAAAAGCACACGAACAATTGCAGCTGTGCCTTGGTATTCCAAGGCACGCATTTTGCCTTGTAAGTTTTACATGACAAAATGTTGGATTATTGTTCTCTGACATATGACCTTTGCAACATTTACATTGTTGTAGTTTTTTAATATAAGTGGTAACAACGCGTTGTTCAAACGAACTAAAAGTTAAGTTGTAATAATGATTATCCAGTTTTTTAATTGTTTCTAATACGCTAACCTTGATCGCTAAATCTTTGTGAAGATTTTTGTAATGCTTATTATAAGGCACTGCATAATGAAGTATTTTTTGGACAAGAGTTTTTGGTAATCTATGGTTAGCAGTAATTTCAAGATTAACAATAATTTTTTCCATATTACGTAATGCAACCCCCTACAACAAACATTTTGTTGTAAGGGGGTTGCATTAGTTTTTTAATTATACTCGTTTTCTTTTCAAAGAAGGAACCTGATTAACAGTGACATTTTCTTCTCCATTCAAAGGTGTTGGTGCTACAAGCTCATGTCCGGATGTATTATATATAGAATAAGGTAACAAATCTTCTGACCAATATTTGTAGAAATCGTTTATATTGATAGGTGTAATTAGAGCGCCGCTTTGCAAACAGTAAGAATGTACTTCACCAGCCTCAGTAACAATAGTTACTTTAATACGAAAATTGTTATATTGTTTGTGTTGCCAAATGCTTTCAGGTATGGGTAATGATAATGACATAATTATTCTTGAATTTTAAATTTTTAATTCAATTTAAAATTCAAGAATAATCCTAATTTTTTTTGTTTCAAACACGAGTGAGTTTCGCTGCGCTTGAAGACCTTTTGTATACCACCTATTAATTCAATTTTGTTTTACAACTATCTATTAGTTGAGAACAGAATTAAGGAATTTAGCGTTAAAAGTTGTATGCAATATTCCGGCGTTGGTGTGCTGTTTGCTTCTAAAATCGTAATAGTCCAAATATTTGAATAAATAAGGATCTTCGTTAAACTTTTGAATAATCATAACATCGTATTTTCCATCAATAATATGATTTACTTTTCGAACGTGATAAAGTACCCTTGTGATGTTGTTTCCAACGCATTTCCAAGGTAATTGGTTCATTAATATTACTACACTTGTAACCATGTGCTAATGATTTATACAGCCCATATGTGGGTTCAATGGCACATGCTTGCATAGTTTTTTATATGTTTCTAAAATATATAACTACACTGACTATTTGTAATCCGTGTGCGGAATGTGGTAAATCCCACAATATTCTTTTATGCTTGATCATTTCTACGTGTTTTATTTACCATCCAAAAAATCCTACACAAAGATTTTTACCACAAAAGGTTCCCTCTGGAGTGGGGGCTCCACTTACATATGCACGAGCCCCCACATATGCCAAACAATCATGTTTGTATTTAGGATGGCGTGGGTTAGAATATGCAAATTCAATATCATGAGGTACTTTTCGACTTTCAATTAATGGTAATATAATTTGTGCTTGCAACATTTGATCAGTTGTAATTGGCGGCGATCCAACAGCCGCGGTTCTTGGTCTGGTAATACTTGAGCTAATAGATTGCCCCAAATAAACATAAGACTTTCTGTTGATCCCGCATGCAAATACATGAATAGGCTTTTTGCGGTGGATCAGTGATTCTAGTTTATGGTCGTCCCGTCCGTGTTTTTGTCCTTCGTAAGTTACAATAATTGAAGGGGTTTTTGTGAATTCCGGAATTGATTGTGCAACACGATCATGATAGATCGATGAAGTTTTAATAAATATTGCTCCTTGGTTTGTCATATAATTTTTATGACGATTTAGGTATATAAAATCAATTATTTTAATTAATGATTTGTCGAATCAAGACTATGAAATAGAATAACGACCCAACAGGTGGTTTTACATTGTCCAGCTGGTTTAACAAATGTTACTTTCGCGTTTATGAATGAATACAATTTTACCGCAGTTGGCGATGTTACTATAACTATACTGCTAAAATGGGTAGCAAAGTTGTATTACAGTGGCTAATGGAACCAGACCTGAATTTCTGTTAACGTCTGGCTAATCTTTACATCTTGTGGCGCTGGCTCGGCCCCTGCTTTGGTAGATGCAGACCCAGGTATGTAATTGAATGGCACAGATTATATTGGCACCACGCCATGTTAATGAACAATTTTAGTTTCTAATAAATGGTTTTATGTTTGACTCAAAAAATAGACCTAACATAGCCTGGCGGTCTTGATTAAATCTTTCAACCAAAATAACACCTTGTTTAGTGATAATGATCGTATGTGCCTATTATTGAACTGCTTACGATGCTAGGATCGCAGAGAAAAAAGACGACCATCAAATATAATACGATGATTCTTGAAAACATGACAAGACATAATTGTAGTTTGACACTGGTGATGTAGATTACGCACGAACCCATGCCCATTGACCATGGGTCATAATTATTAGACTTAGAATAATCACAGCAATCTTATTCATCTTAACGTGCTTTACCCCATCTTTTGTAAGATGGGGTAAAGCTTATTTTCTTAAAGATGAATAACGCGTGATTGTGAAACCAATCGCCTTTTTCTACCTCTGATTTTCATTTTGAATCCGCAATAACCTATCCACTTAAACAACTCAGGGTCGTCTTTGTATTTAGCAAGTATAGCTTCGTCGCGTAGAAGAGCGCTGCTAAATGTTATTGCACTTAAACGACTGTAAAATCTTTGCGACTTGTAACCTTTTGCAAGCGCCCGGCGTAATGCGTGCATACTACCAAATTTTATAAGTTTATAATAAGGATTATTGTATGATTGGTGTAGTTCCATGTAACTATTTTTTAGGTAGCAACTAATCATGCTAAATGACCCGTGATAAAATATACTATAATCTATGTTTTTGATCATGTAAATTCCACAAAACTCCTTAATTATCCGCCATGAACGCCCGTCAAATAAGTGCATAACATAAAATGTTTTAATTTTATAGAAATCAATTTTAAACTCGATCCCATTCACTATAAAACCATTCACAAGAATTACAACCTCCAATATGGCAAGTGCGCATATATATGTATGTTATTGCTTTAATACCAGATCTAGGAACAACGATTTTGATAATTGTTCCTATCAAATTTTTATGTTTCCACATACTTCCGATTTCGGGTCTTTCCATATTAAATCGTTACGTGGTTAATACCATTCGCGTTGGAATGGATAAGCATACTTACATGGTTTCGATGATTTTTGTATATATCATATTATAGGTTGCGTCATCTAAATTCAATGCATTTTTATCTTGTAAATTTTTAAGAAATGCAACGGCGGTAACTCCATATTCGGCTTTGAGCACAGATCCTGTTGGGTGTTTTGCCATTTCGCAAATCAAATGTGAAAATGTTACTTTTTCAACATCATAATGAGTTTTGATACTAGTAAAGATTCTCTCATATAACACAGATGTCATTATTCCTTACGTGCTTACACCCCTCCCAGTTAAGGAGGTAGCTACCCAGGACAATACCAATACTTATTACTTATGCTGCACTGTTTTAGTGTAACCACTCTAGGTTGGATTATGGCGATGATTTCCACAACAAAATCTTCGTTAGATTTTTTAAACAACACAAACCAGTGCATCGGTGTTGATCCACTTTTCTTGTTCAGGTGACCACACCTGCCATTCTGTCCAGTGGTCCAGCGGTGGCAACAGTGAATCTAGGTATATATTTTTTGACCTGATCACACCCTCGTCATTCAAGATTGAATCGTAATATTCTGCGAAGATCCAACGTTGGGTTGTTTTACTTTTATACAAATAAACAGAACCACCATCTTGCAAGTCTAGAACCCATACTGGAAACTTAAAAGTTCCCAAGTATAAATAGACTCCCGTAAAATGTTCTATTAATTTGACACTTCCACAATAACGCTTGTGTCCTAAAGGAATAACTTTGCATATTTTTAGTTGTGGTCGGCATGATTTGGCAATAAGATGCTTGCACATAGCTCCGTTACCATGTTTGAAACTATTACACGAGCAATAATTGTTACCTATTGTTTGGTAATAAACATGGTTTTTACCAGACCATGAATGAATTCTTTGCCTTTTTTCGTCGTGTTTAGTTCCAGGATCCAACACATAGGATTCTTTATTATTTATTTCACCACCGCACATTGGCTCAATAATCTTTGACGAGTTCATAATTTTTATCATGATCTTATGATTGAAAATCAATTACGAAACAACGCATTTGTCAATTGTTTAAAAGAGATTTCAAAATATTTATATTTTGTCCATGCACAATGGGCAGGTTGAAACAATTTAAATTGTTTCAACCTGCCCGGCCGCCGCGTGATCAGTTTGTTTTCTTTACTAGTTACCCATTAGGTCAATGTTAAAACCATCCATAGATACATAACCTTTTTCTGACCAAAGTTCGCTACTCCATCTGTCACTAGCAATGTTCCACCATTGCCAGCTTCCACCAGTTGGCGGCAAAGTTGAATTTGATTGGGATGAGTAGCGAAGCAACCCAATATTTCTACTTAGCCTGGCCTTGGAATCTGTAATCTTCCATCTTTGGGTGGTTGGACATAGAAAAATATACATATTGCCTTTTGCGCCACCTACCCACACCTGGCTTCCGTCAGATCTTGTGGATAGATTGTCTGGAGAATAAGTTCCAATATACTGACTAAGCTTGTAACCACCTGATTGGTGCCAAGACTTTGTACAATGCGCCACTCGAATGTTGTTGTTGTTGTTCATCACAATTTGTTTTATTTTCTTTTGCAAAAGAAAATCAATTATTTTTGTATTGAAGCCTCCCCCTGCAGACCGTGCAAATTTTGTTGCATAAATTTGTTTTTCGATGACGCCCAAAATTATTGAGTCCGCAAGGACAAATTACAATATACTTGGGTTTAGCAAATGCATCCCCACAGCGAGCGCCGCTGTAGCCAATGCTTTGCGCTGTTTTCTTCCATAACTTACCGTGACCATCACCAGGTGTTAAAGCGTGTGCAATTTCGTGCAAAATCGTCATTGTTACACTTTCGAGTGTGGTTTGAGCAGCGTTTATATAGATTGTAGATAAGAATATGGCACTGGTTGGTTTGTATGCGCAATGACCCAGTGCTGTTTTTCGCGAAGACCACTTAAGAGGCCATTGTACTGCATCTGGTAAATGTCGATGCGCTAATAGGGTATATAATTCTCTTACGATTTTTGGTCGATGAGTAATGACCGACCAAATATTACCAACCACCACCGGGCTTGGTTTAGGCTTGGGTGGGTTTGGTTTAGACTTAGGCTTCACCAGTGCTTTTTTTGCTTCTTCTTTTCTCTTGTTTTTGAGCTCAGGTGAAACATCCCACCATTTTTGCCCGTATTTTTTACGGCAAAAATTTCTAATCTGATCGGATTGTGATACTTGTTTGTGCATAAACATTCCAAGATTTTCTTTGGGTAAAAATCAATTCGCAAAACTAAAACTATGTTATTATAAATGGCTCGTTCTTCAAAGAAAAAACGCTCTAGATCTAGAGGTCGTCGTAACCCGCGTTCCAAGCCTAGAGTTCGATCGCGGTCTAGGTCTAGGTCTAGAGCACTTAGAGTAGGAACAGATTGCTCTGGAATTGAGGCGCCAATACAGGCATTGAAACAACTACGAATACCTTTTAAACATGTATGGTCTAGTGAGATTGACAAGTATTGTATTGAGAGTATAAAAGCCAATTACGAACCCGGAAGATTGTACGGTGATGAAGATGGTGGTTACCCAGATGGCGATATGCGCAATCGCAATCATCGCAAGCTACCTGATGTTGATCTATATGTATGTGGATTTCCGTGTCAGAGCTTCAGCCAAGCGGGTAGACAAAAAGGTTTATCAGACCCGCGGGGTAACATAATCTATGCTTGTATTGACACTATCAAAGCTAAAAAACCACGCTACTTTATACTTGAGAATGTAAAGGGTATTTTGTCTATTGATAAAAAAGACAAGAAAGAAAAGTACGGAGAAGCGTGGAACATTATTTGGAGTGAGTTGGAAAAGTTGAAGAAACTGGGATATAGTATAGATTGGAAAGTGATGAACACACGCGATTACGGCATTCCCCAAAATAGAGAAAGAGTCTATATTGTAGGTACTATGGATGGTGAATATACTTGGCCTGCTAAGTGCAAAATGAAGTCTATTATGGACTATGTAGATTATACAGATACAAAAAAGAATGTTACGAATCATAACTGTGCAAAAACAAAAGATCGTGTTTTTGTTGATTTAGCCTTTTTAAAATGGAATGTTTATAATGCAGAATTTTCACCTACATTGGCCGCGCATTCAAGACACTGGAATGTTATCTTAAAAAGATTCGCAAATGTAAAAGAATGTTTGATGTTACAAGGATTTTCAACTACTTTTAAACAGGTAGTATCAGACACGCAAATGAAAAAACAAACAGGAAATAGTATGAGTGTAAATGTGCTAAAGAAACTTATTAAGAACTTACGAGAAACTCGTTAAGTTTCTTGTCCTAACGTAATTTAACCCAAGCCTAATGCTTGGGTTAAATTATCTACTACTACCTACTATTTATTACTTAGCTGAAGAAACGCCTGTAGTGAGGAACAAGCTCTGGGTACATCTGGTATGTATTGCCAACCTGTTTCATAACTGGACCATAACCATTGCTCTTTCCCGTCTTGAATGTTGTGAGTTGTCTAGGATTCGGGTTTTTCCAGTCGGTGCAAGACATAGCAAATTCTATCAACTTTGCCCTAGTGTAGATTTTCTCCGGGTCTAGCTGTTGCATAAAGCGAGAAATGCTGTCCGTTCCGGTTGACCACTTCTTGAAACATCCCTCTTCCTCGTCTTTCGTAAGGCTGTACAAGTGCTCCTTCTTTAGTTCAGAAGGCACCTCAGGTGGAGGTGGAGGCGTCTCTGCAGCTGCAGCTTGGTCACTGTGACAGGACCTCCACCTCATATCTACATCTGCCTTGTTAATACGCTTAACATTGCAGATTTTCCCCTTCGAGAAGCGGCGTGGCTGTGCATAATTCTCCATAATTGCACCCACCACAGCTGCTTGTTCGTAGCCATCTCGCATTTCTTGCATCAACTTGGTGCTTGCATCTGTCACCTCACACCCACGATCCCAGTTTTGCCTCGAGGCCCAAATGTGCTGCTTACAAATGTCGCTCTTGTCAGACAAGCCATTTGCCCGTCCAATGCGTTGAACAAGCAATGATGCTGAAACATTGTCACCCATATTATAGACAAGTCCGCTAATGTACTGATGATACTGCGTGCAGGTAACTCGAGCCGCTCGTGAAGTAAGATTGGTTCCCATCATATACATAATAGGCCCACAGTTTTTCATAAAGCTCACGCCATCTGCAATCGTCTGAAATTTTTTCTTCAATTTACCATTCAAATAAACAAGAGTTCCGTTTTGATCGCTTACCAATACCGGAATTTCTGGGGCGTAGGTGCCACCCACATACTTGCCAAGCCGAGAAATTAGGGTGGCAAGATTCCGGTTTGTCTCATTTTCTGTGGATGCAAAATGACAAATCAAGAAACCCAATCGTTTCTGATTGTAGGCTTCACAGTACTTGTTCTTAATAGACTCTTTGACTACAGCTATAGCTAGCTTTAGGTTTCCTGTGATTGTTGTGTCACCCACCAGAAGTGGGTGATGTTCCATCTTATGTAGGGAGCGATAAACCTTGGTACTGCCTTCGACTTCGTCATTTTGCGCGTGGGCGGTCCAAATAATAGACACGCGTTCATCGTCGTTTGTAAAGTTTGTTGAATCAAGAGGCGTTGCACTAACGAAAAATCGCCCAATAGAACCATCAATCAGGTTCAACAGAGCATCCTTGAACAAATCACAATTGTCCTGGTTGTTGTATTCATCTTTCACAAAGACATCAGCTTCGTCAATAGCCACACAGTACTTGATTTTTGTGCCTTTCCGAAGGCCATTGATAATCTTGTTGTAGGAACTGAAGTTTCCCATAATCACATACAGCGGAATTGCTTCGTCTTCAGGGAACTCCCACATCATCGCTTCAGCCACACCGGGTACATTCCCAATCAGTTTCTTCGTCCTCTTATCCACTTTCCTCACTCCAAACCCCGCTAGCATATCCTCGTCAAAGTCCATATTGGAAAACTCATCGGTAAGAGATTTTTTACCATCCTTGCCAAGGTCATTCACCGCAAGCCGAACATCGATTTTATGAGTCAGTCCCAAGCATGCCAGTCGTTCCAAGAACGACTTGTATTGTGCACATACCTGCCCTTTCAGAGGCTGACAAATGTAGATACCTGTGCACTGTTCGTTTATCATTTTTGCTGTAAGCCTCTTCAAGGTTTCTAGGGTTTTGCCCGATTGAGCACGTCCGTAAATGAAAAAAGTGTTTCCGTCTTCGGCGATAATTGCATTTACTTCCTTTCTTTCATTCAAACGCACTTTAACTTCCTTGAGCCTGTGTTTGCTCTTGTTATTACCCCTACCGCCTGTACCAGTTCTGATTTCGCCTTCTCCCGGGCCGGACGGCTCATCACGCTTTCGCTTATTGCCGGACGGCTCATCACGCTTTCGCTTATTGCCTTGTTTAGACCAGGCAGAGTCCCATGGCTCTCCACCTGTTTCTACTGTATTATCGAATACAATCTTGCGCAAGATTGTATTCGCCACCGCTTCAAGATTTTCTGTATTACTTGTATTGTCCATACGTAGTTTAGCCCTTTACAAACATTTGTAGAGGGCTGTTTTCAATTATTTGTAGAATAACCCAAGCTTAATTTCTAAGTAAAGGAGTTGTTATGTTTTCAATTGTCAGGACAGTCCTGGACGTGACGACAGTCTTTCCTGTAATAATAGCCTATACAGCTGCAAACAAGCTTGCCGGTCCGGATTCCACGTTCCACACAATGGCGAGGGCCCCTCGGATTCGATTTTGATGTAAAGTCCCTCACAAAAACACGTTCATCGTCAGCCTTCGCAACGATCGTCTTGTGCGGCTCAAAGCTAATAAAACCTTGTTGTTTTAGCGAGTTCAAAATTGTTAGAATGTTAGGGTACTTTTCAGTATCAACTTTAATAATGTATTCCATACGTGCTTATACCCCCTTCTTAAGAAGGGGGTATAAGCTTGTTTAGTAAATTATCCCGTAAAATATACCATCTTATCAACGTCAATAGGTTGTAATTTACATGGGGTTTTAGGTCTAGGTTTCTGTTGTCGTGTTACTACAGAGGGTGTGGCGCGCTTGAATATATGTATGGGAGGGGTGGGCGTGATTATGTTTGGCAGCTCGTTTTTTTTATTTTGGTTTGCGAGCCACTCTTTGTTCTTTTTGGAACGCGTAGTAAGAGAACCATCTTTGTTGGGATTGGTAGCCATATTGCTGCTGATTTTGTTGTTGGACATAGTCTCAATTTTTATTGAACAACTGACAATCAAAAATCAATTTAGTTTTTACTAGCAAAATTTGCTTCTAACGTAATTCACCCCCTTCTACAAACATTTGTAGAGGGGTGAATTACGACGCGCCTTGGGTTTAGCAACCAGAGTGTAACCGTCTTGGGTTGCGGCCAACACACCGGCTCAAGTGTGTAAAGAATGTGCTTGCACCTCAGCCAGAGGCAGTATTTGTAACTAGGGCACCCACGTTACAAATGTTTGTAACCGTGGTGAATTAGTAATAATATTGAGCGCGAGCGCAATGCTTTGCACGTGCTGAAATCGGGCTTATTAGCAAGCACTTTTCTTAATCCGTTGGTTCTGTCTAGTCTTCTTCAGATTTTTACGAGCTTCAACAGAGTGAATAAAATGCTCGTAGGTCTCCAGGTCTTCAATCCTGAACTTATCATACATACGTTTGTAAGCGGTTTCTCCTCCTGCCCGGGCCCATACATACCCATGTTGGTCTTTGACATACTGACTCATCATAATGCTGTTCATTACGTGCTTCAACCCACTTCACGACCGTGAAGTGGGTAAGCTATATATTGGCGCCTTAGTTTTGCAACATTGTCAATAAAAGTATACAACGAAGTTGTATACTCTGAATTATTTCTATATTTATTTTCACAGCACACAGATTGTTCTAGTTAATATCATATATACAACCGCCAGTTCTCTTAGTTATTCATGAACTCTTGTTTTCTAAACATCAATTTAGAAAACAACTACACAAGGTCAATAAGCGCGCGCAAATGCTTACACGGTACATTATTATTGTATGTATAGGCCTTGCAATCACACTTAAAATTGACATTATATTTGTAAATATTTTTCAGGGGTCGTGGTATTTTCGGCTCGGTTGCTATGACATCCAAATAAAACCTGATGTGTTTGCAAAGTAAATCAGGTTTATACCTTCTTGCTGCGCAGTTACAAGATACAGAGGTTTTATTTGGATGTCATAGCAACACTTGTGGCTGTGGCTCTACAGTAACATCCACGTCCACTACTTGTGGCTGTGGCTCTGCAGTAGGCGGCACCACTACTTGTGGCTGTGGCTCTGCAGTAGGCGGCACCACTACTTGTGGCTGTGGCTCTACAGTATCCACAGCCACAAGTTGTGGCTGTGGATACTTGTTTTGTGATAAGATTGCCAACCAATAGCTCGAATAGAACCAGAAAGTTTTGTTGTCATGTGTTATCCAGTACTCATAGTACTTTTTTCTATTGTAGTTAATACGCTCTACAATAACCCAACCAGGGTCAATGAGACCCTCAACTCTGCGTTTATGAGTTTGCTTGAATTGTGGAATATCTTTTGCGTACATCGCCCATGAGCGCGATGATGATCCGCCTCTCCACCGAAGGGGATGATTGTAGTCAATGTGTTTTGCCATTGTCCGAATTTATTAGATAAGCTACTTTTGAAAATCAGTTTAAGAAACGTATTGTCGCAATCTACCCCACTATTATGTAATAGTGGGCTAGACAAACCTTTGGGATGGGTTGAATCTTAAGCAGCTTTGCATAAGCAGAGGCCGCGTAGCGAATTAGTAATATTCATCCTGACGTGCTTAACCCCCAACCTGGAACAGGTTGGGGGTTGGTGAATAAGCTTATTTTGAAAGTAAATTATTGAACAGTAAGTAGTTTCGCATCGCGATCTTTTTTAATATTTTTCTTCAAGAATCGTCGGGCTGTTACAGAATGGACTGCGTGATTGTAGTTGTCAAGATTGTTAATCGCGAACTTATCACTACACCGCCTGTAGGCGCCTTCGTAACGATCTTGTTTCCAAGTTTCTCCGTGTTGATCTTTCAAGTATGTAACCATTTTAGTACTACGTGCTTAACCCCCGGTTAAGTGCTTAACCGGGGTGGCCTACTTGTATGCGTAGGTAGATGCTAACAATTTTTGAATATCCTCTTCAGTCACACCCAAATCGTCTGGGTCTTGACTATAGACTGTTACTAAGATTTTGCAGGCCAAAGTAACTAGCTTGACTTCCTTTATCAAATTTACTAAAACAATTTACATATATTGGAAATGGTAACACTTGTTTATCACATCTTCCATCGTATGTGTTTTACAGCAAATCGGCTCACCGCCTGGTTCATTGTACCTTTGTCGTGTCTTACCACATTACCACCTTTTGCTTTTCACATTTTCCGTGTATGCCATCACATTTTTAAGTGATGACGGCTTGCGAAAATCAATTTAAAAAGTGGCTCTGCTCTGACAACTTTGCCGCGCACAGCATCTTCACGTGCTTTACCCCCCACAATATTATTATGGGGGGGTAACTATGATCGTTTCAACTTGTATTAAATGTTACAATACAAGTGTCATTATGATTCATAACGCATATATTATTTTGTGTGTTTTTTCAATTTATCAGGCGCTTACGCGTTTGGCCTTAGGCTTGGCCTTAGGCTTTGGAACCGACTTGGCCTTAGGCTTGGCCTTAGGCTTGGCCTTAGGCTTTGGAACCGACTTGGCCTTAGGCTTGGCCTTAGGCTTTGGAACCGACTTGGCCTTAGGCTTGGCCTTAGGCTTTGGAACCGACTTGGCCTTAGGCTTGGCCTTAGGCTTTGTAACCGACTTGACCTTCACTTCGGTATTAGCAACCTCCGAGTCATCCCAGGCCCAGAGCTGTTCGCGGAGTTGCGCCATGGATCCTTTAGTAGGAAGGTCGTTAAAAACGCATTCGTTTTTAAGCATTTCTAGCGTCATCGACTCAAGGTCTATTGACCCATCGCTATCATAGTCCGTTCCCGAGTCTGATTCGGAATCGGTATCATAGTCCGTTTCCGATTCCGACTCGGAATCGGAATCGCAATAGTCTTGAAGTGTGTGGAGGACCTGATCGTACGATGCTCCGGTCCTGTCCATCATACCCATAATAAGTTTATCATTGTTAAGCTTGTTCATCTCTGGTTTTTAACACAGATGACTTTGAATAATCAATTTGATTATTCGTTTTTGCCGCTGTTGCATCAACATGTGGAAGTGGGTCGTCCTTGGCATTATCTAGCAGTGCGTATAGCACCATTAATACGCTTACCAAGATCCATATGATGATCCATTGCACCACAATAAGATTCATGTTCGTTGTATCACACTTAATCATTCTACAACATTTTAGAATATTTGAATCACAAATATCAATTAACGTAATTAACCCACCCTTCACTTTGAAGGGTGGGTTAATTGGGGGTGACCCGAAATAGTCAGCTTAGACTATAGCGTTAATTCTATTGTAGCCGCTGCCACAAGGCGAGTTGCTAATATGATCGCACATATTAAACGCGCGCCAAGTGGCGCCAGCTCGGTGGGCGAGTCCTCGGCCTGGGTCGGCTGGAATAATGTGAATCCAGCGCCCAACGGCAGAACGCTCAAAGCCTGGAGGCATTACTCCTGAGTAATGGTACCAGGCTTCAATAGCGTGCGTATTAGCCTCAAGAGATAGCTGCTTTGTGTGTGTGATGGTTTTGAGGTGGCGTTCAAATGCCTTGGTATGTGTAGCGACCACGCATCCGCACAAGCACTTTCGTTTTCCGAGGCGGGTCGCTTTATCCAAGGCCTCGTAAATCATCTTGCGATTAGGATTATTTACACAGGCTCTGAAAATCTGCTGCTTACCAAGTGTTACACAGTCCTCGTAGGCCATTACGGCCTGTTTTGTGGCAGCCCTTGTTAGATCTAGTTCGTGCCGGTCGAGACCTGTAAGATTATTAGTATTTTTGACCTTGGGAGTAGTCAGGAGTTCGTCTTCTTGATGAATAATGTTCATCGCAACTATGGTGGCGGCGAGGCGAGAGTTGAGGGGCCGGGGGGTACAGCCCCACCCCGGGCGCGGTGCTGCGTTTAGGATCTTGCTCTCGTCTTCTCGCTTTTCATATGCGAAGTCTATTGCAGAGGCGAGAAGGGGATTACTGTAACCTGTAAGAGGATAGTTCGTCTTCTCCCACTTGTGCACCTGCTTTGTATAGGGTGTTGGGCGTGGGCGTGGGCTCTTACGGTTCCGGCAGGCGTGGTGCCGCCCTGCGTGTTTTCCCCACGCTTCTTCTATAACTTCTAGCTCCAGTTCCATAAACTTGGAGTAGGCGTAATTTTTCTTGAATATTCCTAGGTATTCCTTGATGATAATCCACGGTCCTTGACCGAGATAGTAGTTCTGTTTTGACATCCCAATTTTCTATGGTTTTTTGCTATTGTAAATCAATTTCCTTCTAACGTAATTAACCCCCCTTGTAATTCTACAAGGGGGGTTAATTGTTTTTGTATTCTATTTAAGTGACGGTCCCGCACGTGCGATCGACGGCTTAAATAGATTAAGTATCTGCTTGTGCCTTCTTCTTGCACCGAGGCCGCTTCTGCTTGGGTTCATCACCGCCTGTCTTGAGCTTGCCGCGACTCTTCGGCTTCTCTTGAACGGGCTCACTAGTAATATCTGCCGCCTTCGAAGTGGCGTCTTCACTAACCCCCACATCGTCTTCTTCTTCGTGCATCTTTTGTAGTATGGATTCAATGCTCATCACTTGTTCTTCTTCTTCGACGACCTCAGATGTTTTAGTGACCTGGGTGTCAGAAACGACCTCGGTGGTGGAAGCATCTTCACACTCAGATGTTTTAGTGACCTCGGTGTCAGAAACGACCTCGGTGGTGGAAGCATCTTCACACTCAGATGTTTTAGTGACCTGTGTGTCAGAAACGACCTCGGTGGTGGAAGCATCTTCACACTCAGATGTTTTAGTGACCTCGGTGTCGGAAGCATCTTCACACTCAGAAGCCGATGAATCGTCGGCTTCAGCACGCAGCCTCTTCACTTCTGCCGTCAGCTCTTCGATTTTTTTCGGATCATCATCCTTGAGCTGCGCCCAAGCCGCACTGATCCGCGAGGTGGTGTCACCAACGGTCTCGCCCAGCGGCCTGGGCTTGGCGCGTTCATTCCTCATAAACAGTGCCCAAGCGTTCCTAGGCGCTTTCTTGGGTTTCGCGGCCGTCACCTTGTCCTTGGCCGTCTTATAGACACTGCGTTGCGCTTCCACAATTTTATTGTAGTCAGCTACAGTGGTAACATCATCGGGGTCATTTGACTCTTGTAGTTTAGCCCACATTGGGCTCATAAGACTCGTGATCTCGGACATCTTTAATGATGTGTTTCCCTCCTTAAGCTTGGGCCTTGTGTCTTGACAGAAGAGTAGCCACGCCGTGGTTGGCTTCTTGGGACTGTTGGGGTCCTTAGGTTTCTTGAGTTTCTTCTGACCGGTAGCTGTCAGAAGCTTAGCCTTGAAGTCGCGGCCGTTAATAATAGTTTTAAGGGTGTCATCACCCTGCTCCATAATGAGCTCAGTATATAGGTCAATGACCTTGTTGATTTTGTTGTTGGACATAGTCTCAATTTTTATTGAACAACTGACAATCAAAAATCAATTTAGATTTTACTAGCAAAATTTGCTTCTAACGTAATTCACCCCCTTCTACAAACATTTGTAGAAGAGGGTGAATTACGCCGCGCCTTGGGCTTAGCAACCAGACACAGTGTAATCGTCTTGGTTTGCGGGGCAGCGCCAACGGTCCGGTTCAAGTGCATGCCGAATGTGTTTGCACATTCGGCATCCACGGTATTTGAAGTCGGGACAAGTGCAAGTTGGTTGCGCGTAATACAGTTGGTCGGATTTGACTGCTTTCTTATGACTAGTGTAGAGGTAATAGAAATTATCACCCTCACACCAATACTCGTAATATACTCTTGTGTAACCACGCTGGGTTCCCAGGCACCGGCCAGAGCTTCTTCGCTGAACAATGACCCAAGAGGGGTCACTAAGGCCGTGGAAGCGGTGCTTGTGATTTTCGGGTATGGTAGAGGCCTCATAGACCCATCCACGCCCTGCGCTGCTTCCTCTCCAGTATAATGGGTGTTGCTTTGAAATCATCACATTCAATGTAAAATTTTTAGGAAAAAATCAATCGCATTAACGTAATTTAGCCCCTCTTTCCTAGTCTGTAGGAAAGAGGGGCTAAATTGGATTAGGCTGGCTAGTCCTATGGTGGTGGTGTGGTGGTCTTCCAAACTCGGCACTCGTCATTGTGGTTGCGAGGAAGGCGAGGCGCGCGCTGGGAAGTGGGCCACTGAGCCGAAGGCAGGGTAGTACAGCAGCTAAGCACAATAGTGCTCTTGTTATCGAGGGTTGTGATCTCAATAGTGTAACGGGGGAAAGGTGTAAGAGTGTCCTGTGAATCAACTATTTCCATAGTGGTCGTGGGTTGGTTGATGGCGGCGTAAAAAGTCTTAGTGAGGTACAGAGATGTTTTACCTGCGACCGTGTAACCATCGCTGTGTTCATAAACCTTGACGCGGGCTGCCTTGCAGTAGGCCATCGACTCCTTGATATGGTGGTCGATCGAACACAGCGCTGTTGGTATTGGACCGCGCTCAACAGCCGTCGTCTTGACTCGGGTCTCCAAATAGGGAATGCAAGCCTTGCGGCGTTTTTGTACCATAAACCCTGGGTTTGTTGGGGAGCACACAACAACCTCCCCAGTGTCATCCTCCTCATACAAATTCAGTTCTTCCTCTTTGAGCTCCGCTTGGGCGGCCTCTGCTCCCCAGCCTTCCGCAATGGGCTGGTCCTCTTCTTCTTGTGGAATGGGGGTGGCCTGTAATGAACATCCGTTAAAGAGCTTTGAGAAATCCCTGGACTTGCGAGGAATTTTTGCAACGGGTGGATGGCGAGGAGCCCGTAGCTCAACGGCGCGTCGTTTTTTCAGATTTTTCTCGTGGGTTTTTTCTACAAGTACAATTTTCTTCATCGCGTTTGCGAGTTCGTCGTCTTCAGGGTTGGAATCAATGCTCGAGTTGTAACGCCCAATATAGTTGGGAAAGTGTAATTTCATTTTGCGCCATGCGGAGCCAAGTTCGGAGCTAATGTCCCTGCCGGATTTGTCTGGGTTGGCCGCCTTCAGAATAGGACGATACTGTTTCTGGAATTGAGAGTAGCCAGTGGGTCCGCGGCTGCCTCCATGAGGAGCGCTTCCCCACCCTGGCGTAGTTTTCGCACCGGGTTTGGCGTCATTGCTGACAGTGGTGGTGTTGCCACGCCAACGCCCGTCTTTAATCAAGGCGGCTTCTGCCTCCTTGTGTAGTGCGTCTATCTTGCTTGAGTTAATACTAGTTACTAGCTGCATAAGCTCCTCCGCAATCAGCTGGTTGATTGCGTTGCGAGTGGCATTCGGATTGTTCATAACAACCTTCTTGCCGTAGGTGCTGAGCTCATACTGAGCAGCCTTGCAGATTGCGGGGATTTTCTTCATCAATGTTTTTTGTTCTTTCTTCATCACCAATTTTCTAGGGTTTCTTCTTCACAAAAGTCAATTAAATAACGTAATTTAGCCCCTTTCCTAGTTTGTAGGAAAGGGGCTAAATTGGGGGTGTGGGGGTTAGAGCTTAGCCGTGCTTGAATCTACACTTGCTGCCGTGCTTGCACAGCTGGCCGGCTGACCAGAAATTACAAGTGCGGGTGGGTGCAATAGTGAAGTGGGCAAAATGGCACCTGTCCCCGAACTTGCACTGCTTACCGTCGGCCCAGTTTTTACAAGTGCGTGTGGGTTTAGGATACACTAGCGGTGGCGGGCGGCCAAGCGGAGGGCCAAGCGGTGGAGCGGCGGCAAGAAGAGGGCGAGCGAGCGGCAGGACCGGCGGCGGTGTGGCAAGAAGAGGGCGAGCGAGAAGAGGGCGTGGCGGATGCACCGGGCCCACAGGCTCAAATGCGAAGCCTCCAGACTCCAGAAGAACACACTCCAATTCGGGTTCGCGGGCGTTTGCACCAGTCTTTAGAGGTGGTGGTTTTACCGGGACCGGTTTGGGAGCGGCTGTGGGCATGGGCAAGCGTAGCGGCGTAGTTTTTTTGGGAGGGTTGCGGCGGGGGGCACGCACAACGGCGGGGGGCTTGGCTGGGTGCGCACGCTTGCAGCCATCACGAGTGCAGCGGGCTCCAAACTTGCAGGCTCCATAAGTGTGACGGAACTTGCAAGTCGAACCAAAGTTACAAGTTCCAAACTGGAAGTGCCGGCACAGCTGAGTAGTCTCGCTGATGTGCGTGCGAAGGTCCATACACGGGTGTGTAAACACCCATCCCGACGGGCAGGGCGAAGGTCCGTCGCGAACCGCCCGAGCCGGAGGCGGTTCGAACGCGCGAAAATCGAGGACCGTGCAACGGGCGGCGCGGCCACGGGTACCCTTGACCACAAAACCATCTTTCTTGAGCTTGCGGCCTTGACTGTTGGTTTTCTTAACAGTAATCCACTCGGTAGTGTCAGTCTTGGGCGTGACGGGTTCAACCCGAGCCACGGGAATCCAGGCCTTAGCAACAGAGCACGCAACTTTGATTTCTTGTTGTTCTTGAGCAGCTACTTCTTGGTGGTCTTCGTCTTCGTCATTGGGAATGTAGGCCACCGGTTCCAGAATTGGAATAGCCTCCTGTGGTTTGCTGCAGGACCTGAGGGTTTGAGCGGCCTTGGCGTCGCGGCGGCGCAGCTTGCGGCGCTCCGTGACAACCTCGGCGGTCGCGACCACAATGCCGCGCTTTCCCTTGCGGCCGTGCCTGTTGTTTCTCCTGCTCCCAAATTTAGGAGCTTGCTTTGCGTTCGCAGCACAGATGAACTTGCGGCCCTTGGCCTCTTTGTCGCGTTGAATTCTTTTAATGCGACCCAGGCGGGATTCCGTTGGCAGTCCTCTGCGCATACGAACTTGCTTGGCAAGCTTCTCAATATAGGCAGCACGCTTCGACTCTTGGTCGGCTTGATAGGCTAGCTCAGCCTTGTATGCGACGTACTCGCTGGCGTTCCACAACTCGCCATCTACGCTGATAATAGGACTAGGAATAACTACAAATGGGGCTTGGTCAGTCACGAATTGCGTAACGTCATCACCGTAGTCAAGCTCCTCATAGGAGCAGACATCGGGCGTCCATTCGAAGGATTCCATATCCTCTTCGGCCGACCCGAACTCGGGATCACTGTAATAGTCAGTGTCCTCGAACTCGAGCGCCGGGTTGTTTTCGTATGTTTCATATGTTATTGTCATCACCAATTTTTCCAGGTTTCTTGTTTGGAAAAATCAGTTTGAAAACTCTAAATCTGTAGATTTAGAGTTTTTTGTAAACGGTGCGTAGCACCCTCATGAACTGGGCATCCCAATTCCCTAACAAAATCCGCTTTTTCTCTAGCAACCTAATTTAATTATTGGCCCGCAAAGACACTTTGCGGGTCTGAATAGCGGTGCAAAGACACTTTTACGGGGTTATGGGCTGACCACAAAGACACTTTTACGGGGTTATGGACTGACCGCAAAGACACTTTTACGGGGTAGTCTCCGTGGCGCAAAGCCGCTTAATAATTAAAGTAGGCTGGAATTATTATTTAATTAAATAATTAAATAATAATTAAAGTAGGCTAGAATTATTATTTAATTAAAGCCTAATTTAATTATTTCAATTTTCGTAAACACTTCGTGGAAGCCGATTTCATAGGGCTGGGGGCAATTTTCGTAAAGGTTGGTCCGAGGGGATGCACAGGAATATGCAGTTGGAATCCTCGGAGACGATTGAGGGTTTAACTATAATTATCATAATACATATATATTCTCTCTAGGAATTCCGCATTTTCTTCATTTTTTATTCTTTTTATTTGTTTTTCTATTTCTTTCTTTAATTTTATCAAGCGTGTTGCAATTTCAGGATTTTTCTTTTTCCCATTTTTTGATTTATATTTGTCTGGATTAAAACGAATATATATCCATTTTCCTGAATAAGCCATAAATAAGTCATTTTCTCTAATTTCTTCATTCATATCATCATAACTTTTATGCTGATTTTCATCTGTTTCTACAACTAATAGAGTATTTCCTATCAAAACACGATGGTCTATTCGTCTGCGATGCGTACAATTACAATGTCCGGTATACAAACACTTATCGTGTTGCCATCCATCAAAATTCGCATTAATAAAATCTCTAACCGCAATCTCTTTTGTTTTACTTCTTACCTGAAATGTTAATGGGTCGTTTGGAAAGAGATGTTGAAAACAATGACTACAATATCCTTTATATTTTCTATTTCCTTGCGTAGTGCATGAAGTTTCGTTATTTGCCTTACACTTTTTGTCTTGCACATTTTCCATCGTTTGTGTTTTACAACTACTACAACAAATCGCCTTGGTTTCGCCTGGTTCATTATAAATTGGTTGTGCCTTACCACATTGACACTTTTTGTTTTTCACATCTTCCATCGTTTCTGTTTTACAACTACTACAACAAATCGCCTTGGTTTCGCCTGGTTCATTATAAATTGGTTGTGCCTTACCACATTGACACTTTTTGTGTATCACATCTTCCATCGTTTCTGTTTTACAACTACTACAACAAATCGCCTT
>Ga0302126_10000377_pt1 | contig 29920 bp, 26 predicted proteins | sample CB4_20m_MG_FD_203108 | JGI IMG/M metagenome (GOLD analysis project Ga0302126, IMG submission 203108) | Marine microbial communities from Western Arctic Ocean, Canada - CB4_20m | ecosystem: Environmental > Aquatic > Marine > Oceanic | place: Canada: Western Arctic Ocean | collected 2017-09-24 | reverse complement strand
TGCAGGTCAAAACCCGCACCAAGATGTTTACCGCCGCACCTTACCATTATGGTGCTGCGCCCAATACGCTAACCGACGCCGTGGTGCTCGGCTTGCCAGGCACGCTGCCGGTGCTCAACCACGTCGCCATCGAGCAGTGCGCAAAGCTGGGTCTGATGTTCGGCTGCGAGATCGCGGCAGTCTGCAAGTGGGACCGCAAAAACTATTTTTATCCGGACTCGCCGAAGAACTACCAGTTGACACAAAACGAAGAGCCGCTCTGCATTGGTGGTAAGGTCGAGATTGAACTACCAGGACCAACGCGCAACGTCGAAGGCGCACACCGCTGGGTTATCCTCAACCGTATTCACCTTGAAGAAGATCCTGGTAAGCTCACGCACGAGGCCTTCGAAACCGTGATCGATTTCAACCGTGCCGGCGTGCCACTCGCTGAGATCGTGACTGAGCCAGACATGAGCTCGTCCACCGAGGCCGTCGCTTTTCTCAATTGCCTGCGTACTATGATCATCTATGCAGGCATCTCTGATTGTGATATGGAAAAAGGCCAAATGCGCTGCGATGCCAATGTCTCGATCCGCCCAGTTGGTTCCGATAAGCTCGGCACCCGTACTGAGATGAAGAATCTCAATTCGATGTCTAATGTGAAGGCCTCGATCGAATACGAAATTGGCCGTCAGACTGAGATTTTGGAAGAGGGCGGTACGATCAAACAAGAGACCCGCCGTTGGGATGTCGAGAAAGGCATCAGCTTCTCGCTCCGCAGTAAAGAGGAGGCCCACGATTATCGCTATTTCCCTGATCCCGACCTCATGCCCGTGCAGATCGACCGGGCTCGCGTGGCCGCGCTCGAGGCCGAACTGCCTGAGCGTCCATTGGACAAACAGCGCCGCTATCAGTCAGACTTGAGCCTGCCGTTCACGATCACGTCGGTACTCTGTCAAAACCGCGAGCTCAGTGAGTTCTTCGAGACTGCGCTAGAGACTCACCATGCACCGAAGGCGATCGCCAATTACATCACCAACGATTTACTGCGCGAACTCTCCGGCGCTTCCGAACACGGCGACAGCGCCTTGAGCGTCGGTCAGTGCAAGCTCACTCCCGCACACATCGCGACCCTAGTGAAGATCATTGATGAAGGCGTCATTTCCAAGCAGATCGGCAAGGAGGTCTTTACTGAAATGTTTGCCAGTGGCGACATGCCCGAGAGCATCATCGAAAAAAAGGGCCTTAAGCAAAGCAATGATACCGGCGAGATCGAAGCCCTCTGTCGTGCAGCGATCGCTGGCAATGCCAAAGCGGTCGGTCAATATAAAGATGGCAACGAAAAGGCGCTAAACGCCTTGAAGGGCCCAGTGATGAAAGCCACTCAGGGTAAGGCAAATCCTGCCATGCTGGATCAGCTATTAAAGCAATTGATTGATGCAGGGTAGAGCGCTTAGAACATGCCATTTATCGTAGCGCGGCAGCATCACTAAAATGTCTATGCTTGCCAACAGTTACGGAGCTTAGTGGCTAACCGGAAATCCCATCATCGGCTACATAAGACTTCAATTGGTCGAGTAGATGGGTGTATTCATTCGGTACCGCATTGGCTGCGATCAAACCTGCAATCATGTCCAGTGTCTCCATCACATTTGGATTGTTTTGCAGGCAGGCAAGTCCTCGCAGCTTATGCACGCAGCTGCGTGTCGCTCCTTGGTCTTTGAGCTTAATGACCTGTATCAGTTCTGCTAGTTCTTGTTCATACGACCGCCGATAGCGGAGCGCTAGTTGTGCCACCTTAGTGGCATCGTCCCCTCCAAGATAATCCAGTAACCCGCCTTGAGGTAGACTCGACTTATATTTTTTCGAGTTGAGCAGAGTCTTCAGTTTGTCAGCAGTTAACGGTTTTTCGACGAAGAAGCAAAAGCCTGCACTTAGACATTTCTCTGTAGTACCCGAGTCGGTTAGAGCGCTATACGCGATAAACAAGGGAGGGTTGGCTGTGGCTGTGGCTGTTGAAAAATACTGCTGGGCAACCTCTATGCCACTCATAAATGGCATATTGTTGTCTAATATAACCATGTCGAAGTTTTCAGATTGTAGTTTCTCTAGTGCCTCTACTCCATGAATCGCCTCAACTACTATTGCACCCATTCTCTCGAGCAAAATGCGATAGGCAAAGCGATTAAAATCCATGTCATCGGCGAGCAATACCAATTTTCCGTTAAGGATACGCTGAGTTTTATTGATGCTGTTATTCACATTAATCGATGTGTTGTTTTTACTTACTTAAAAAATGTAAGGAAATTGCAATAAATATGAATAATTATCAAATGACCAATGCATTTTTCATTTTCGATATATAGTTTACTGGCGGATTGATCCAATAGTTGCGTTATTTCATGTGTTTACTCCTGCGCGAAGTGGGCGTTATGATAGTCAAATAGATTTTATTTTGAGGAATAATAGTAAGTCTGAGCAGCATGATTCGATCAATTTAATGTGAATATTTTAGACTTAACTAAACTTGATGCTAGGACGATTAACCGTGTTATTGCGTTGGCATGGGCGGATCGTGTGTCCTTTGAAGAGATTGAGGCGAAAACGGGACTACGAGAATCGGATGTCATTGTTACAATGCGACGACATCTAAAGCCAAAGAGTTTTCGTATCTGGCGCGCGCGGGTTAACGGTCGTGGTACGAAGCATCAAAAACGTTTCCGCAAAGATCAAAAAATGGTTCATTTACAAACACATGCAGCGCTACACCAAACGACTTGAGTCTAGTTTACCACTTCTAGCGGTTGATCTGGGTTACAGTGCGCGCTCAAAGTCTTGCGGAGTGGCGTGGGCAGATGGTACTGTTGTCCAGTCATTTGAGTTTGGCGAATGCATTCAAGCAGTGGCTCAGCAGCTTTCTACTGGGGGGCGACACACGCTCATACTTGAGGCGGTTCTATCCACCTATCATACAATCGAGGGGAACCCCATGATTCGTGGTGATTTTGAAAAAGGGCGTGGATGGTATCACGGCCCTGGAGTCAGCACGTTTGCAGCAGCGCTACGCTTTGTACGCGAGTTGGATCGAGTCCTACCGAATGACCTGCGGCCGATTCCCTTGGTTGAGGGTTTCTTAAGTTATAAACCAGTGCGCACTGCGCATTCTGAAGATGCCCGACGTTTACTCGCTGAATTTAATCATGCAGAGTGCTTCGAGGCGCTTTCAGGTAGTGAACCCATTTGTGACTTAATCGATGGTGTGCCGCAGATACGCCGTTATAATAAACCTGCTTGAGGTCTGTCCAGGATGCGCTGAGTGTAGCTGTTCGGTGTTTTGCAAATGGTTGCCCCACCTCCGCCAAGCCTTCGCCGGAAGTCGATTTCTATTAAGGGCCGATAATATTTCGACATCGCTCGTTCTCTGAGTTCTGCTAGTGGCTTTGAAGTCTGCTACTGGGATCTATTTAGCGCGGCTTCATTTTACAATTTAACTTATGCCATCTACCAAATTCGGACTTGCTCCATTGTTCTCTAAGTCGCTCACGCAGTTTGACTATACCGAACCGACGCCGATTCAGTCTGCGGCGATTCCAGCGATTCTCAAAGGGCAGGATGTTCTGGGCATTGCGAAGACTGGATCTGGGAAAACGGCGGCCTTTGTTTTGCCGATCTTGCAGCAATTGGAAGTGGCACAAATCTCACAACATCGAGATCCTACAGTGTTGGTTCTAGTGCCAACGCGTGAGTTGGCGGATCAAGTGACTCAGGTCTTTCGAGAGTTCTTGCCGAGTCTAACATCTGGTGTCAGCTGCCTCGCCGTGTATGGTGGAGTTTCGATCAACACACAGATGCAGGCCTTGCGGCGCGTGGATGTCTTGGTCGCAACGCCCGGTCGACTGCTCGACTTACTCGAGAAGAATGCTGTGCGGCTTGCTAGTATCCAGACACTGGTACTGGATGAAGCGGATAAAATTTTGAACCTTGGCTTTAAGGAGGAGGTGGATCGGCTGCTGCGGTTGCTGCCAGTCAAGCGTCAGAATTTGCTGTTCTCGGCCACGCTCAGTGAAGATGTATCTGCGCTGCAACGATTGATCTTAAAGGATCCGCTAGTGTTGCAGATTGATGAAGTGGGAGAGTCGCTCCAGCAGATTCATCAGGAGGGCTATTTTGTGACTGAAGAGCGCAAGGGGGTATTATTACGCTATCTAATTAAGCATGAGCAATTGCAGCAGGTGTTGGTGTTTGTGTCGTCACACAAGAAGGCGGACAATGTGGTAGCGAAGTTGGTTAAAAATAAAATCAATGCCTGTGCGATTCATTCTAAGATGGGGCAGAATGTCCGACGCGACGCTTTGCGTAAATTCAAAGATGGCCGTGTGGCGGTGCTGGTATCGACCGACTTATTGGCACGCGGGATCGATATCGATAGTTTGCCATACGTGATCAACTACGAACTTCCACGTTCGCCAAAAGACTATATTCACCGCATCGGTCGGACGGGCCGTGCGGGCGCCTCAGGTGAGGCCATTTCGCTGATTACTCCAGCAGAGGAGCATCATTTTGGTGTGATTCAAAAAAAGATGGGCCAGCGAGTCGCAATGGTTCAGAGCGACGGTCTCGACTTGCGTGGTTACTGAAAGGCTTGCTCGATTGGCAACCGCTGAGCCGGTTTTCACATAAGCTCGTCCGCCGTACGGAATAAACGATTCGATAGATTTTTTCTGTCAGTATTCCCTTCAGTTCGAGTTTGAAAAGTTGCCAGCGGTATTCGTTTTGTGGTTTTTAATTAGCTGTCTTGAGTGTTGCGATAATATCAATGTACAATCGAAACGATGAGAGCATATTTAGGTATTGATGGTGGTGGCACGCACACGCGCAGTCTCCTTATTTCGGAGTCCGGTCAGGTCCTAGGAAGGGCGACTACAGGTCCGTCAAATGTTCAACAAATGAGCATGCAGGCGCTTCGGGATAATCTCCATCAATTACTTGATCAAACATTTATAAACTTACCCGATAATATTGAGTGTATTGCTGCATGTTGCGGACTCGCGGGCGCTGATTCTGCTCAAAATAAAGACGAGATACACGACACTTTAGTTCGCTTAATGCCGGTGCCCTCAGAGACTCCGATATTGACATCCGATGCGCACATTGCGCTGGTTGGCGCGCTCGCCAACCGTCCAGGGCTAATGCTAATCGCTGGCACTGGTTCGATTTGCTTGGGGCGCGATGCCGATGGAATCACTCACCGAACGGGGGGTTGGGGCGCTAGTTTCGACGATTTGGGCAGCGGTTATTGGATCGGTCAACGAGCCGTGCAAATGACTTTTCAAGAGTCCGATGGCCGTCAACCCTTGGGGCCATGGCAACGCAATGTCTTGAAGTTGCTAAGCTGCAATTCGATTGAGCAACTTCTTTGTAAATTAAGAACTGGCGAGATAAACAACTCGCATGTTGCTGCTCTTGCGCCGCTGGTGCTTGAGCTGTCTCAGGCCGGCGACAGTGTCGCAGCGGACATTCTCAGTCATGCAGTCCGTGAATTAGTGACGACCGTCTCGGTAACTTATGCTAAAGTGAAGTTGCAGACCGCGCCGCTGGTCTTCATGGGCGGCTTGCTAGATAAGTCTGAGTGCTTCCGTGAACAGCTTAGCGCTGCAATTCAAATCGAGCAGCCTGAGATTCAGCTACAGAAGCGTATGATGAGCCCGATTGCTGGTGCCGTTGTGGTCGCTTGCAATCAATCGAACAACAATTTATCGAAACAGCTCGAGCAGGCTTTGATTAATATGCAAACTGATTCAGCTGTGAAAAATATAATTTAATAAAAATCGGTCGCGTCTGTTTAAAATGCGTCTTAATTGTTACTTAATCTATATAGCGTTGGTTTAGAGTATTATTCTTACTTAGAAATCCATATCTAAAGTATATGGTGGCTTCGTTTTGTGACTACTGATCGGTGATTAGATGCTGCACCTTATGGATGGTCATCTACGATTGCTCGTCTGGGACTTCGGCTTGAAAGAAGCTCAAAGTAATATAGGCGAATACTCCTATCACGATACCGCAGTCTGCTACGTTAAACGATGGGTAGCGACCAGTCGGCAGTACCAGCGGGATAGTGAAACCTAGATGGAAATCTAGAAAGTCGATGACATGCCCATGCACAAGACGGTCCACTAGGTTGCCGAGTACGCCGCCGATCAGTAAGCCAAATGCGAGTTGCATCGCGCTGCGGTGGAGCTCAAGTGTGTGGCGGAATTTGTAAATCGCAGCGAGTGCAATCAATGCGAAGAGTGCGAGAATCTCGCCGTGCCCTGAGAGCATTCCCCACGCCGCCCCCTCGTTACCAATATGTACGATATAAAAGAAATCTTTAATCACTTCGATGACGTCTGCATCGTGCGGATAGAAGTAACTATCCAACGCCATAGTCTTAAAAATCCAGACTTTGGTGAGCTGATCCACCGTAAACACAATCAGTGCAGTGATTAGTAACCGCTTGTAGGAAGTGCTTGGAGTGTTCGAGTTCAATGTGGAATGAGGGCTACCGGTATGCAGGGAAGCGGGGGGTAACCCGCTTGCTACAAGAAATTAGAATGACTGGGTTTTCGCTAGGCTTGTATTAAACTTTATTCAAGCTGTCATCAGCGGCATGCGTGTCATGCGCTTACTCGTCGTCGTCTGATGCAATCTTCGGTGCATCAGCACTGTCAGCGAACAGTCCAGCTGCAGTGCGTTCGACCTTGCGGCGTTGGTTCTTCTCGAATTCTGCTTGGCCTTCGATCGAGTAGCGAGCAAAGGGTACGGCTGCGAGTCGATCTTTGCTGATCGCTTTACCTGTTACTTCGCAAACGCCATAGGTCCCTCTTTTAATGCGAAGAATTGCTTCTTCGACTTCGTTGAGAGCCTCTTGCTCATTTGATACGAGGCTGAGTGCAAAGTCGCGGTCAAAAGCATCGGTGCCAGCGTCTGATTCGAGTTTCCGATCCCCTTCATCGTGGGATGCATGCTGCAGCGTGTCCGAGGTGTGAAGGTCGAGTTCATCACTGACGTGTTGCCGCAGGTCGAGCAGCAGCTTGTAATATTTCTTCCACTTTTTCGGAATCGATTCATCTTCGAGTGAGGTGGCATTCTTCTTCTCAGCAGGGTTGAAGCCGAGGATATCTGCGAGTGAAGCAGCGCCGAGTACGCGCTTTTTAACAGGCTTATCTTCGACGATGGTCTTCTTTTTGACGGCTACGTCTTTCTTTTTGACAGGGGCTTCTTTGGGCGCCGATTTAACCTCTTTCTTACGAGTCGCGACGAGTGCCTCGACGTCATCAAAGGAAAATGCGATCGGTGTGGCCTTCTTGCTCGCAGCGTCACCTTCGCGAGTGACGGATGGCTTCTTGGTTAACGGAATCGAGTTAGTAGACTTGTTAGTGGCTGCTTTTTTTACCGGGGTCTTGCTGGCAGCAGTCTTAGCTGCAGCCTTTTTAGCCGGAGTCTTGCTGGCAGGTTTTTTAGCTGTAGCTTTTTTAGCCGGAGTCTTGCTGGCAGGTTTTTTAGCTGCAGCTTTTTTAGCCGGAGTCTTGCTGGCAGGTTTTTTAGCTGCAGCTTTTTTAGCCGGAGTCTTGCTGGCAGGTTTTTTAGCTGCAGCTTTTTTAGCCGGAGTCTTTTTCGCAGCTGACTTAACGCTAGTTTTTTTTGCCGTGGTCTTGCTGGCAGGTTTTTTAGCTTTAGCCTTCTTTGCTGCGGATGCCTTAGTTTTTTTGGTAGTCATTGATGAAGTAGAGTGGGGAGTTATTTAGTAGAATTTAAGATTTGTTTAAGTGCTTTGGCACAACGAGGGGATACTGCGCCCCAGGTCTCGGTTTCGACCAAGGCGGGGACCCAGCGCCAGCTGCGTGGGCAGCGTACGCCATCGGCATGCGTGAGTTCGACTGAAAGCTCGGTTGCAGTGTCATCTTCGACGATAGTAACCTGCGAAAGAATAAAGAGTTCCGGTAGATCGGATTCATAGCTTTTGAGGCGCGCGAATTCTGGATCACTCAGCGAACCAGTAATCGTTGCTTTCGCGTCGAGGCTTTGTCCAATTGCTTTCTTTTGGCGGAGTTCCTCCAAGCCATCGTTGAGCTTTTCGGAAAGGAAAGCGCGCAGGGCGCGGATGTCACTGGCGACTGCTGGTTGATCCCATGCGCTATCCACATCCGGCCAGTCGCTGAGCGCGATGGGTTCGTCGGTGAAGTCGCTATCGTTTTGGGCATAGCTCCATGCTTCGTCCGCAGTGTGCGGGATCAATGGCGCGACGAGTCGTGTGAACACGCTAAATAGGATGCTGATCGCGGTCTGTGAGGAGCGCCGGAGAGGATCATTAGGCGCACAGGTATAAAGACGATCTTTGAGGATGTCATGGTAAGTGGCCGAAAGTACATTCGCACAGAATGGATCGATGATGTCCTTAAATGCGCGGTGGAATTCGTAGGCTTCGTAAGCTTCGGTGACTTTGCGCACGAGTTGTGCGAGCTCGTCGAGGACCCATTTGTCGACTGCGTTGAGGTCGGCGAGCGGTACCGCATCAGTGGCTGCGTCGAAGTCGAACAGGTTGCTAATTTGGAAGCGCAAGGTGTTGCGCATATTTCGATAGCTGTTTGAAACATTGCGCACAATCTTGTCAGAGACCGGCACATCATTGCGGTAATCCTGCGAACAGATCCAGAGGCGCACGACGTCTGCGCCGTAGCTTTTGATCCATTCAGGCAGTGGGCGTGCTGCACCGTCACTCTTGGAGAGCTTGGTGCCGTCTTCCTTTACGACAAAGCCGTGAGTCAGTAGATTTTTATAAGGTGCTGCCTGGTCAGCGATGACGGAGGTCCACAACGAGCTTTGGAACCATCCGCGGTGCTGATCGCTACCTTCAAGATAGAGGTCAGCGGGCCAGCTTAGGTTGTTGCGCTTCTGCAGCACCGCGCGATGGCTGGTGCCGGAGTCGATCCAGACGTCCAGTGTATCTGTGCCAGAGTGGAGCTGATCCGCGGCTGGCCAGCCTTTGGGCAAGGTGATGCCTTCGAGTAGCTCTGCAGCTGTTTGCTCAAACCAAATGTTCGTGCCACTGACGGCGACCTTCTTGGCGATGGCGCGGATGACGTCGGCGTCGATAAACGCTTCACCCTCTACATCGTAAAATGCGGGAATCGGCACGCCCCATGTACGCTGGCGGCTGATACACCAGTCTGGGCGATTATCTACTGCAGCGCGGATGCGTTTCTCGCCCCATGCTGGGATGAAGTTGACATCCTTGAGTGCGTTGAGTGCGTTTTGGCGATCACCACCCTTATCGAGCGCGATGAACCACTGGTCCATGGCGCGGAAAATGACGGGGGTCTTTGAGCGCCAGCAATGCGGGTAGCTATGAGTGATGGTCTTTTTGGCGATTAACGAGCCGTTTTGAGCGGTGATCTTGAGGACGCCTCGGTTGGCTTCGCTGATCTTACCGTCTTCGAGCACAGAGAGGCCAACCAGTTCGGCGGGCACTTGGCCATCGTCGACGTAGCAACCGTTGTCATCGAGTGGGCAATACACTTCGATACCGTTGTTGATACCAGTGATGTAGTCATCTTGACCGTGGCCAGGAGCTGTGTGCACGCAGCCAGTGCCACTCTCAGTGGTGACGTAGTCAGCAAGTAAGATGGGGCTGGCGCGGTCGATGAATGGGTGACGCGCTTCGACCTTTTCCAGCGCGCTGCCGAGGAAAGTACTGATCGTTTCAGCATCTTCGAGATTGCAGGCTTCGATGACTGCATCGCGCAGTGCAGTCGCGACGATGAGTGTGCCTTGATTGCTGGTCTTGATTGCACTGTACTCGATCTTTGGATTCACTGAGACTGCCATGTTGGCAGGTAAGGTCCATGCAGTCGTGGTCCAGATGAGCACCGAAGCAGGTGCTTCGAGCGCGAGTGTCTTGAGTGCTTCAGGAGAGAGCGCCAGTTTTACGTAAATGGACACACTTTTGTGGTCGCGGTACTCGATCTCGGCTTCAGCCAACGCAGTTGCGCAAGGGATGGACCAGTAAACGGGCTTCTTGCTTCGATAAACGATGCCTTTCTCGACAAAGCTGGCGAACGTTTCGAGTTCAGTCGCTTCGTAATCTGGGTGGATCGTCCAATATTCATTGTCCCAATCGGCCAAGACTCCGAGGCGTTTAAACTGCTCACGCTGGCTCAAACGGTATTTATCGGCGAATTTGGCGCAGGCTTCACGTACTTCGAGTGCGGTGTAGTCGGTGCGGCCCGTCTCTTGCAGTTCACGCGATACTTTGTGTTCGATCGGTAGGCCATGACTGTCCCAGCCTGGTATGTATGGAGCATTGTAGCCCTGCATCCACTTAAAGCGTAAAATGGTGTCCTTCAACGTCTTGTTGAGGGCGTGGCCGAGGTGTAGGTCGCCGTTGGTAAAGGGTGGGCCGTCGTGTAAAATGAAGCTCGGACCCGCGGCATTCTTAGCTTGGATTTTGCCGTAAAGGTCGAGTTTTTCCCAGTGCTCAATTCGAGCGGGCTCGCGTTCCACGAGATTACCTCGCATCGGAAAAGCGGTTTCTGGAAGGTTGAGCGTATTTTTGAGGTCTAGAGTCATGATTAAGAGACCGAGGGCCATGTAAAAACGCGGCAGTGTGTTTTTTTGACTTATCAAGTCAAGCACACAGAATTTTCTCGCAGATCTTTGGCTTTCACGTTAGTAAGATCGCACTCAATTTGGTACCTGCAGTACCTTTTTTATAATTTAATGACATTCGCACTTATTAGTCTTCCGTATTCCGATTTCCCACTATGGGCACTTTTAATAGTTATGCTGGTGGGATTTGTCGCGCTGGCTTTCGGTGGTGATTGGTTGACCGATGGTGCCGTGGCGATTTCGAGTAACTTGCGGATCAATCCAGTGGTCATCGGCCTGACTGTGGTGTCGATTGCGACCTCGATGCCGGAAATGGCGACCTCGCTGATGGCTGCGGAGGACAATCCCGGTATTGCATTGGGCAATATCCTAGGCAGTAACATCGCCAATATCGGGCTGATTCTCGGTGTCGCGGCAATTATCTCTCCCCTGCAGATTAATTTACGCCTAATTCGCCGGGAGGTGCCGATTCTGATTTTGGTCACATTGTTATTTGCCGTTTTTGCGCTGGGAGGTGGATTTCATCGTTTTGAGGGCATGGTCTTGCTCGGACTGACAGTCGCCTATCTAGTTTATATGGTGCGTGGTGCCAAACAGCAGGATTCCCAAGCAGTTGTAGATGAATTCGCCGAAGGCGCAGGGCGGGTGATACAGAAACCAACGGGGGTCGCTTTGTTCATTATTGCGCTGGGGGCTGCAGCGTTGGCATTCGGGGCGAATTTGCTGGTTGCTTCAAGTGTCGAGATCGCCACTCGAATGGGAGTCAGTGAGCTGTTTATTGGTCTCTCAATCGTTGCGATTGGCACCAGTTTGCCAGAGTTGGCCGCTTCGATTGCTGCGGTGCGCGCGGGCCATGGCGATTTGTGTGCTGGCAATATAGTCGGCTCTAACTTGTTTAATATGCTGCTGATAGGGGGTGGTGTATCGGCTTTTACCGGCATGGATGTGCGTGATGAATTGCTGTTGATCGAGTTCCCCGCACTCGTGCTACTATCAGTGCTGCTTTTGTGGATTTTTAAGAGTGGTCATATCGTCAACCGTCGTGAGGGTGTGTTCTTGCTTTTCCTATACTTTGCGATCCTGTCCATTTCTGGCCTGTCTCAATTCGGCTATCTTTTTTAACCAATTCTATACTTACATTTCAACGCATCACTTATGTCTGATCCCTATCAACCAGTAGTCCTCATCATCCGCGACGGGTGGGGGGAGAACCATAATTCGGAGCAAGACTCCTACAACGCGGTAAAACTTGCCAAGACGCCTTGCGCAGATCGGCTCACCGCGGAGTGGCCTCGCACTGAGATCATGGCATGCGGACTCGATGTGGGCTTGCCAGTCGGCATCATGGGTAACTCCGAAGTCGGCCACCAAAACATTGGTGCAGGTCGCGTGGTGGATCAAGAGCTCGTCCGCATTAATAAAGGCATCGAAAGTGGCTCGGTGAAGGATAGTGTTACATTTAAAGCATCACTTGCTAATGTAAAGGCGCAGGGCACTGCGCTACACCTCATGGGCCTCGTATCTGACGCGGGTGTACACGCGATGCTGGATCACCTCTACGGCCTTATCCGTATCGCCAAAGATGAGGGCATTGAAAAACTCTACGTGCACGCCTTTACCGATGGTCGCGACACCGGCCCCTTTAGTGGCAAGCAGTTCATCAAAGAAGCTGAAGCGGAAATGGCGAAGATCGGTCTCGGTAAAATTGCATCGCTGTCTGGTCGCTACTGGGCGATGGATCGCGACAATCGCTGGGATCGTGTGCAACGTGCATACGACTGCCTCACGGGTCGCAACATCGAGACGACTGCGACTTCTGCCGAAGCGGGTATCCAATACCAATATGATCATCCTGAAACTGAAGGCACTAAAGGCGACGAATTTTGCCCGCCAACCGCGCTGCTCGATGAAAATAGCCAGCCAGTTGCGACCATTGCAAAAGGCGATTCTGTGATCTTCTGCAACTTCCGTGGCGATCGTCCACGTGAGTTGACGCGCGCCTTCATACAAGACGACTTCGATGGCTTTGATCGCGGCGAAAAGCTCGACATTCATTTCTCAACATTGAGTGAATACCAAAAGGGGCTTTGCGATAATATTATCTTCTTCAAGCCAGAGAAGATGAAGGATATTCTCCCCAGTTACATTTCCGATAAGGGCATCCCGCAGTTCCGCTGCGCGGAAACGGAGAAATTCCCACACGTTACATTCTTCTTCAACGATTACCGCGAAGAACCGTTCCCTGGCGAAGACCGCGCGCTCATCCCCAGCCGCAAAGATTGCGCGACTTACGATGAGAAGCCAGAGATGTCGGCCTATGGCATCCGTGACGCGGCGGTCGAGGCAATCAAGTCCGGCAAGTATGGCCTAGTCGTGGTCAACTTCGCAAATCCTGACATGGTTGGCCACACAGGTGTGATCGAAGCCTGCATTAAAGCATGTGAGATCGTGGATGGCTGCGTGCAAGACCTTCTTGATGCAGTCGATCAGATGAGCGGATATGCATTGATCACCGCCGACCACGGGAACTCTGATCAGCTCTGGAACCCTGAGAACGATGGCCCGCACACTGCGCATACGCTGAATCCAGTAGAGATCGTAGTTTACGGTGGCGGCAGTCAGGGGCGGGCGATTGCTGATGGCGGAGCACTGGGCGACATCGCGCCAACAATCCTCGAGCTGATGGGCCTCAAACAGCCTGAGTCGATGACAGGTAATTGCCTGCTCAAATAGAGCGGCCGCATTCTATTTACAAAGCCCGGTCGCCACTCAGTGGGAGGTCGGGCTTTTTTGTGGCGGATTCTGCTTAGGTTTACTTTTAAATTAGTATGAATAATTGACTAGCAAGGAGACCCATTGGCTGGGGGCATCTCCCTCAGTGCTACGATTGAATCTAAGCTGAATGCGTGTCTGTTTGATGTCGATGCAGTAACGGACGCCCACTTTGACCCAAGATGAAGGCCGATATATCCGAAGGTATAATGACAGGTATGTCTCTTGCAACAAGACAGGCACAAAAAAGCCCTGCCGATTAAGGCAGGGCTTTTAAAATATCAAATCCAGAGGATTATTCAGCAGGCTTGGTCTTTTTGATGCCGACCACGCGGTCGCCTTCTTTCCACTCGCCGCGCTCGCGGAGTAGGTCGACGCGTTCGAAACGCTTGAGGACTGTTCTGTTTTTCTTACCGCCGCCGCCGGTGGTTGCTCTGAAACTGTTGTGTTGTGACATGGTGTGCTGTTGGTTGAAAGTGAAAGCGGAGGAATAAACGGGCGCGCCTAGCAAAGATCAAGGCCTAATCGTAATTTATTTCGGGTATTTCTACCGGTACAATGTCCCATTATTCGGAGTTACAGTCGTGATGAGGTGTGGTGCGGCAGCCCTCTGAGCCCTGACTGTTTCTTCTTTTTGCACAAACGCCACTACAGGGCGTGATCTTTTCTGTGCGTGGGCAACTCGCTTTGAGTGGCTTGCGGATCGTCTAGTTAGACTGAACGTCAGGCTTTACAGCTGGCACGAATCAAGCCAAGCAAGTGGTGTTTAATTATGTTTGCACCTACCAAATACCGATTTGAGCCATTAAGGATCGCGCGGCACTTGATCCGTTGGTCGCTGCTAGTGTTGCCAGTTGCGGTGGCGGTGGGCATGCTGGTCGCATTGTTTTTGTGGCTTTTGGAGTCGGCGACGCAGATTCGACAGGCCAATCTATGGCTGCTGATCCTACTGCCACTGGCAGGCGTTGGTATTTATTGGCTATACCGTCGATACGGGAAAAACACCGAAGCGGGAAATAATTTGATCATGGATGAGATCCATGAACCTGGCGGTGGGATTCCGTTTCGGATGGCGCCGCTGGTACTGGTGACGACCATAATTACGCATTTGTTTGGTGGTTCGGCTGGGCGCGAGGGCACCGCAGTGCAGATGGGCGGCAGTGTGGCCGGTTATATTGGCAAAAAATTTGGTCTGCGCCATTCGGACAAGCGCATCTTGCTGATGGCTGGCATGGCCGCGGGCTTTGGTGCGGTATTTGGTACGCCAGTTACAGGGGCAATTTTCGCCTTGGAAGTGCTGGCTGTCGGGCGAATTAAATATGATGCGCTGATGCCGTGCTTGATAGCGAGTTTAGTGGCCGACATCACTTGCACTTCGTTTCCAATTCACCACACGCACTATTCGATCGGCTATTCCGCAAAGGAAGCGATGGGCGCGCTGTCGTTTATTTCTTTTGATGTAATGTTGTTACTCAAGGTGCTGATCGCAGGTGCGTTTTTTGGGCTGGCCAGTTATGGATTTGCCACATTGTCGCATTGCTTAAAAGCCAAGAGCCAGCAGTTGATTAGCCGTAGATGGCTGATCCCTGCTGTTGGTGCAGTGTTGGTGTTGGGCATTAGTTATTGCTTGGGCACGACCGACTATCTTGGCCTTGGCGTGAATTCGCCGAATGCGGACGGCGTGAGTATTGTTTCAGCATTTTCGGCGGGCGGCGCCGACTCGTTTAGTTGGTTTTGGAAGTTTTTGTTGACGGCAATTACACTGAGTTTCGGCTTTAAGGGCGGCGAAGTGACGCCGTTATTTTTCATCGGAGCAACCTTAGGTAACACGCTCGCGATGCTTTCGGGTGCACCGGTGGATCTGTTTGCTGGGCTCGGCTTGATCGCTGTATTTGCGGCGGCCACGAATACGCCACTGGCGTGCACGATGATGGGGATCGAGTTGTTTGGCGCTGAGCACACGGTTTACTACGCCGTCGCCTGTTTCACCGCTTATTACTTTAGTGGGCATACTGGCATCTATACGTCTCAGCGTGTGGCAGTCTCAAAGTTCCACACCACTGAGGCGAAGGAATCGACGCTGCAGGAAATTAACACAAATCAACGAGAATATGGCCGCAGGCTAGCCATCGATTAACGGTATGAATTTAAACGAACAATTTGAGGCACCCATTGAATTTTTTAATCGTCAGAGCGGCGCGGTCGAAACTGAGTCAGTTTATGGCGAAGCCTTCTTGCGCTGGGCGTACGCTAATCCTTTGGGTCGGCTGACCGTCGCGGTCGCCGTCAAGCGTCTGTGCTTTTCGCGTTGGTATGGCTGGCGCATGGATCGCCCTGCGAGTCGCGAGAAGGTGGCGCCGTTTATTCGCGACTATGCGGTGGATGTTGCAGAATTTGCGGCTGATGCAGATAGCTATGGTTCCTTTAACGAGTTTTTCTATCGCAAGCTCAAGCCAAGTGCGCGGCCGATCGCCGCAGGTGAGTCCGTTGCGGCGTTTCCCGCGGATGGGCGACATCTGGCGATTGCGGATGTCAGTGCGGCAGATAGTTTTTATATTAAGGGGCAGCGCTTCAATTTAGAGAAGTTTCTCGGCAGTGCCAAATTGGCTGCGGAGTTTGAAGGCGGCTCGATCTTGATCTCCCGTTTGTGTCCGGTGGATTACCATCGTTTTCACTTTCCCGTGGCAGGTCGTTCTGGTGCGGCTCGTCTGCTGGACGGGAGCCTGCGGTCTGTGAGCCCGTTGGCCCTACGCCGGCAGTTGTCGATCCTATGGGAGAATCGCCGGATGATCACTGAGGTCGATTCGAATGCCTTCGGGAAGATGATTGTGATGGAAGTCGGTGCGACATGCGTTGGTGGAATGCATCAGACTTACCAAGCCGCGACTCGGGTCGAAAAGGGCGCGGCCAAAGGGTATTTCTCGTTTGGTGGCTCGTGCGTGACGACACTTTACCGGCCAGGTGCCATCCGTTTTGACGATGATCTTTTAGCACAAGCCGCGCTCGGCCGTGAAGTCTATGCTAAGATGGGCGAGCAGTGTGGCGTCGTGGCCTGAATACCGCAGTGCTTAGAAACTCCAAAGGAAGCTCTTTTTGGTACCGAGCACCTCACCATTGGAGTTCATGATGGTGAAGCGCCACGCAGCTGGTGTGGCAGTTTGATTTGGCCAGTCTTGGCCTGTTAGGCCGATGAAGATTTCCTTACTCTTTGGTAACTTTGAGGGTAGTTCAAAAGTGTGCTCTTGCGCATCGAGTGATATCGGGGTGTAGAATTCGCCTTTGATGGTGCTGCCTGCTGGAAGGTCGCGCACGCGCTCATCGAGAATCAGGACAAAATAGTAGCCTGCACGTTCCTTATTATCCGTGCGAACGATGACTCGATTTCCGAGGTTTTCTTTGCCAGTCAAATACTCAGCAGCGCGTTTAAAAGTTTCGGCCTCAATATACCGTGGTTTGATGTCGAGGATAGCGACGCTCGTGAGCACCGGCTTCTTGGTCGAAGCGCAAGAGCTGCATAGGAGGCAGAAAAGGACTAGTATGAGTATGCGCATGCTTGTGTAGATTCGTGAGCGGGGAGGGCTTGTCAATAGTCGCGTACAGTCTAACGCATGATTCACTACAGCATTTTTTGGGTTGTTTTAAATTTGTTCGCAATTAAGTTTTAAAGCTTATGCTCATGTATCGCAGCATTGGCTTCATTCCATCTATGGTCACTCAACTATATTAACTCATTATGCCCCGTATTTGCCTGTTACTTTCGTTTCTGATTTCTGTTCAATTTGCTGGCGCTGCTCTTGAGGCACGAAGCGCTCATTTAAAAGGCATTCATTCGCTGTACATGACGGTCGATACAACCATCGCATCCGATATCAAATCGAGTGAACGTCTCGACTTAAATGATATTATGGAACTCCAACTCAGGCGCGGTAATGTCGCTCTAAATACCTATGTGTTGAATCAACCAGAGGTAAATATCCCGCTTATTCAACTTTCAATCGATACCTCCAGTCGCATTGCTTCCGGTGAATTTGAGTTGATCCTGCAAGTGCGCGATTTTGTGACGATTGATCGGAATGGCGAAAAGACTGTTGCGGCCGTTTTTGAAATGTGTCGTCGCGGTAGCTCCAGTTCAGGCTCGAAGCAGGTTGAAGTTATAAAGGCAGAGCTGCGCGATATGATGGTCGACTTTGTCACGACCTTCAGCGAGATCAATCCGAAGAGGTAGATGGCGGAACTAGAGTGAGTATTTATAGACAGCTGGCTGGTTACACTCGTTTTTATGGAATGTGCTCTTTTCTTGTAAATAACCCATTTTTTTACCCAAAAAGCTCATATGCCCTCAAAAATCGACTTCCTGCTGAGCTCTTGACCCGCCTTTTAGCTTAAAGGCTAACTTTGGTGTTCGACCAATAGCTCTGTCGATGCAGCGGCCTGACTCTTTTTGCTAGGCGAACGGCATTCTTTACGATACACCTCCGTTTCTTATTAAGCCGCACCGTGAAAGGGCGGCTACATGCTTCGGGAGAGATCCGACTTTTTTAGCATGCACCTATTATCCAAGCTGCAGTCAAATCCGACTCAGCCATCCAAGTGTCGCATGATCGGAGAATCGTCTGTTTAAGACGGCCAGCGCGGCCCACTACTCAAAGCAAATCGTTATGTCATTTTCTGAACTGGGACTCCTTCCCGAACTCGTTGCTGCCGTTGAAGCCAAGGGCTACACCACTCCTTCGCCCATCCAGGCACGTGCCATCCCAGCTGTGCTGGAGGGCCGCGACGTCCTCGGCGGCGCACAAACTGGCACGGGTAAAACCGCCGCCTTTAGTTTGCCGATGCTGCAGATCCTTTCTGAGGCTGAGTTTAACGGTCAAAACAAGCGCCCCCGTGCGCTCGTTCTCGCACCGACTCGTGAGCTCGCGGCACAGGTGCATCAAAGTATCGTTGATTATGGTCAGCATGTGAACATCCGTTCGTTTGTGATTTTCGGCGGCGTGGGTTCTCAGCCGCAGATCAATGCACTCCGTCGTGGACTCGACATTGTCGTTGCCACACCAGGCCGCTTGCTCGATCTCTGCCAACGTGGTGAGATGAAACTCTCAAACATAGAGATGCTAGTGCTCGACGAAGCTGACCGCATGTTAGACATGGGCTTTATCAATGACATTAAGAAGATTCTGCAATTGATGCCTGCCAAGCGTCAGAACTTGTTCTTCTCGGCCACCTATACCAAGGAAGTCAAGAAGCTTGCCGATTCCATGCTACACAATGCGGTGGAAGCTGAAGTGGCTGCGCGTAATGCCACTGCAGACCGTGTCGATCAAGAGGCGTATAGCGTCGCTCAAAATGCAAAACCACAATTTCTAGCCGAAATGATCGAGCAGTGGGAGTGGACGCAAGTGCTGGTCTTTTCTCGCACTAAGCATGGCGCTAATAAGCTCGCTAAGTATTTGGATAAGCAAGGCATTAGCGCAATGGCGATTCATGGCAACAAGAGCCAGTCCGCTCGTGAAAATGCGTTGAGCATGTTCAAGTCTAATGAAATCCGTGTGATGGTCGCGACTGATATCGCTGCGCGTGGTCTCGATATCGCGGACTTGCCGCATGTGGTGAATTACGAGCTGCCCAATATTCCCGAAGACTATGTGCACCGTATCGGCCGCACGGGTCGTGCTGGTAAGGCGGGTAACGCAGTCTCACTCGTCAGTGATGTGGAAGAGGGCTACCTCTGGGACATCGAGAAGACGATGAAGAAAAACATTCCACTCTTCAAAATTGATGAACGTGGCGAAAAGGTAGCGATGCCACGACCAGCGACACGCTCGAAGAAATCCCGTCCCGCCCCGGGGCAACAAAACCGTGGTGGAGGCGGTCGCGCCGGCGGTGGTCGTTCACAGGGTGGCGGTCGTTCACAGGGTGGGGGTCGTTCCGGCGGTGGTCGTCCGCAAGGTGGGGGTCGTTCGGGCGGCGGTCGTTCACAGGGCGGCGGTAGCTCCAGCGGTGGTCGCACGCAAGGCGGTTTAAGCGGTTCGTCGCAAGGCGCAGCGCCGAGTCGTTCGCGCGGCCGCAACCAATAATTTTTCATTGTAGGGCGGACTGTAAAGTCCGCCCTTTTTTATGTGCGAATCGCTTGAGTCTTTAAGTGTGGCCTCCGTCATGAGAGGGGGAGTATTTCGCTGGTCTGTATTCCATTTCGTGACTTTTGAGCTTGTTTGAGTCTGTTTGGGAGATGCCCTCGCGTTGAGGGCGCGAGCTCGCACGCCACAGTGTTGCTAAATCAACGTGCCGACGCTTTTCATTCGCCATTTAGGCGGCGGCCATTTAGCGGATTAGGGTATGAGTTCTATTAATGATTTAATTCAAACAGTGGCGGCGCTTCGTGAGCCGGAGACAGGTTGCCCTTGGGATATTGAACAGACCCACCAGTCGATCACCGATTGCCTGATCGATGAGTGCTGCGAATTGCTGCAGACCATCGATAGGCTCGATATGCATCATATGGAAGAAGAGTTGGGAGATGTGCTGCTACAGGTTGTGATGCACGCGCAGATGGCGAAGGAGGCTGGGCATTTTGATTTTGATGCAGTGTGCAAGGTGGTGAACGATAAGTTAGTTCACCGCCATCCCCATGTGTTCGGCACCGATGCGCTGTGCGATTCTGAAGCCGTGCTGAAGCAATGGGATGCCATTAAGGCAGCAGAGGAGAAACGTGGTCCTAAACAAGCTGGACGTTTTAAGGATCTACCGAATCAATTACCAGCGCTGATGTATGCACAGGATGTCTATAAGCAAATTCTTAAAGAAAATATGGATGCTACGGATGTGATTGATGCGGGTGGCATTGCGATGACCGCGCAAGCATTGGCTGATGATGAGTTAGTGCTCGGCAAGCAGTTGTTTGAGATTGCTGCGGCTTGCCGAATTAAAAAACTTGAACCCGAGACAGCGCTTCGCCGCTATGCGCAAAATGTGGTCGATCAATTAGAGTCGAACGATGGGGTGTAGTCGTAGAAAAGTGTTTTCCAGTGTCCAATAAATGTTTTTAAGCCTTAATAACGGCGAGTCCGTGTCTATCAATGTGCGCCGCCGCAAGGGCATGCGCCATTTGCGGCTCAGTTTGGATCATCGAAATCAAGCGGTGGTTTCGGTGCCGTGGCGTTGCTCAGATCGAGAGGCGCTAAAATTCATAGAGACGCAACGTGAATGGCTGGAAGTACAGTTAGCCAAAGTGCCGCGTCCGCGTACGGTAGCTGATTGGTTGACTGAGCATCCGCAACTGACGGGGAGTGGCGATCGTTTTACCGTGCGCGTTGAATCGACGGAGCGTCTCCGCGCGGATTATATTTTTGACCAGGGTGGAGCGGAGATCGTCTTGCGCATCCCGTATCAGGGTGATGATGTCGACGGGGCATTGTTGGCCTTGGTGCGACGTTTTGCGAAAGATGCGATGCTGTGCCGATTGGCATATCACGCCAAAAGTTTGGATTTGAAATTTTCCAAACTCAGTGTGCGCGACCAAGCGAGTCGCTGGGGTTCGTGCTCATCGAGCGGTGGGATCTCATTAAATTGGCGCTTGGTTTTGGTGGCTCCTAAATTACAGGATTATGTGATTTTGCATGAGCTAGCGCATTTGACTGAGATGAATCATTCGAAGCGTTTTTGGAGCTTACTCGATCAGTATGATCCAAAGCGTGAGTTACATGAGGGGCAACTCGACGCGTTAACCGCAGAAATTATGCGTGTTGGGCGCTGTTAAGTTCTTTTGTAGGAGGTCTTGCTATAGGCTAAGATCAGGTTTTCCGGCATTCTACTCGCGCTTAAGGTCTATTCGACATTAACACTGTGTGAACCTGCCGCCTAGTAGTGCGGTTATTTTGAGCTTCGTATTATCGAGCAATCAGACTATTATTTTACGATTATTATTCCACTGGAACTGCCTGTGTTAAATTTACTTAGAACTGCATCATTATAAATCTTATGAGTTCAAATGATATCGATCCACTAAAGCATAAGCACACTGGCTGCACACGGCTCTTAAAAGCGGGTGCCTGTTCGTTGGCTGGCCTCGGTTATGCGATGCATGAAGCCGCTTTTCGCTTGGAGGTTGTCGTCGGCAGTATCCTTGTTAGCAGCTCATTCTTTATGCCGCTGACCTTGGTCGAACACCTGATTTTGGTTGGTAGTGTATTACTGGTACTGATCGTCGAGATTTTGAATTCTGCGATCGAAGCGGTCGTCGACGATATTTCACTTGAACGTCGATCACTGGCTAAACAGGCGAAAGATATGGGTAGTGCAGCGGTCTTTATTGCGCTGATTAATTGTGGTATCTGTTGGTCGACCGTGGTCTATACGAATTGCTAGGCACTCGCTGCTTATTTGTGCACAACGCTGCCCCGCGGGGCTCTTGCACAATCAGTCACTTAAATGCAACGCGTCTCTTACATATCGACTAGCGTAATTCTTAGACGGCGAATTAATTTCCCAGTTAAGTCTTTCAAGGGGACTAAAAGATGTTGCACATGGAATTCAATGTTGGACGTGCGGTGCTGAACGTCCAAGGTATCAAGCAATGCTGCACATCGTCTTATTTAATCCCGAAATACCTCAGAATACTGGCAATATCGGCAGGCTCTGTGCGATTACTGAGACGCGCTTACATTTGATTCATCCCCTTGGTTTTAACATCACCGATAAGCAGATTAAGCGCAGCGGCATGGACTATTGGCACTCACTCGATGTGCACCATCACGATGATTGGGCAGCGTTCAAGGCAAGCGATTCTGCTCCTAGGCGTCTGTGGTTGTTTACCACCAAGGCAGATCACGTTTATTGGGATGTACAATACGCTGAGGACGACGGTCTAGTCTTTGGCAGCGAGGGGCACGGCGTGCCAGACTGGTTGCATGCTGAACTAGAAGGGCAACGAGTGACCATTCCGCATAAAAACACGAAACTTCGCTCACTGAATCTTTCGACTTCGGCAGGCATTGGAACTTACGAAGCATTGCGGCAACTCGCATTAGGGTAGGAGCGTTGAGCCATAAGCGCACACATCTGTGCGCCTCAAATACTGACTGCTAAAGGCATTTATGACGCTATAAGCAGTTACAGTTGAACACGATTGGCGCGTCGTTATTTAGATTCTGTCGGAGTATCGATCAGCGCCCCGTTATTTAGATTCTGTCGGAGTATCGATCAGCGCCCCGAGGAAAACCAGCTCGGTTTCGCCCGTATTACGAATTGCCTGAGTCTCACCATCGCGTGTAATTTGTAAGGTGCCTGGTGTAAAAGGATGTTCGACGCCATTATCAACGACGATGCCGTTGCCGGAAATGCAGTAATAGAAGTCCTCATCGCCATTGTGAGAATGCGCGCCGACGCTGGCACCTGGTTCTAAGCGAACGAGGCCAACACTCTTAATCGCACTGCCTGGGACTAGGTCCAACAGTTTGTGCGCGTAGGCGGTTCCCGTACCACCTCGTACACCTTCTGCAACATCTGGAACTATATCATGAACACAATTAATCATACATCTGTTTTAAATTGTTATGCTTGCCTGTCATCAAAAAAATGCATGCGCCAGATGGATTGTTTTTACTAATCTGGTTATTCAGGTATATATCGAACAGGTTGTTCCTTTTTTTATATTTCACTGTCTTTGCCGTCACCTTATATAGCTCTATATTGCATAACTAAAGCGCCTAATAAGTTGTTTTAAGTGCCACTAGCTTACTTAACTATTTAACGTCTTTGTAAAGTATAATAACGTATTTTTAACTCGATATTTTTATATATTTATTTATTAAGTAAGTGATGAAAGCGCTTATTGTAGAAGATGAAGAGTTAGTTTGTGAATTGTTAGCCAGTGTCGTCACACGCGAATTTGAGTTCAATTATGTTAAGGAGGCTAGTGATGGTGAAGCAGCGTGGGCACTGTTTAAGATAGAAAAATTCGATTTTGTCGTATTGGATTTGATGCTCCCAAAACTTGATGGTTTGAGTCTTGCGCGGCGGATACTTGGGGTGGCTCCTGATGTTCGAATTTTAGCACTTTCGAGTGAGTGCGATGACTATACGATCCGCGAAGTCACGCGTAGCGGGATCCTTGGTTTTGTACATAAACAAGAGATGTCGCTCGAAACATTATTTACCGCATTTAATGATGTTTCGGCTGGGCATACTTATTATTCTGAGAATGCACAAAAGATCATCACTGGCATGTGGCAAGATCCAGATGCCTATTATAAGGTATTGTCGGATCGGGAGTTGCAGGTTCTTCGATTGATAGCGCAAGGCCACGACCATGTTAGTGCGGGCGAAATATTGGGTATCAGTGAATTCACCATCCGGCGCCATAAGCACAATGTGATGAAACGACTCAACATTAGTGACGAAGCCAGCCTAGTACGCTTTGCGTTTGAAAAAGGTGTGGTCAAATCTAAAGGCGGTCTCGATTGGACTGCTATCTCGCACCGTAAGCAGACAACCTAGCAGCAATAGGATTTATCTTAGGATTCAAATATTGTAGCTAGAACTGTATCGAACTTGCTCTATACATAATATCCCGACCTCATACGCAACGTATGGGCGCCGGGACTTGTTCCGTGCCTGAAAGGCGACAAAACCTTTCGTGAAGCGGGCCGGACCACCGCAGGTGAGCGTCCTTAGCCGATCGGAACGTATGGGCGCCGGGACTCGAACCCGGGACCCTCGGTTTAGAAAACCGAAAATAGGAGCATTATCAATGACTTACGTCACAAGTGGCGTATTGGTGGCGTTTTTTAATGGCTATATATTCTATTGTCTGCAAGTATGTGCAAATGAGGAAGCCAAAACCGAGACTGCTAAAAGCCATCGCGAGAAAAAAGAGGCTTCCAAGCGGACTAACTTTAGAGCGCTAGATCGATTCCTTGAAGACTTCGGCGATCTATACAGACTACGAGAGACCTACATTAATGTAGATTACTTAAAGAATGGTATGAGAGGAGCAGATGAACTATTAGGCGAGATTCGATGGCTTAGGAGCGAGATTAATAAAGAACTCCTGCACTGAAACACGCGATTAAGTAGGCCCTGGGGAATTTTTAGGGACAGGCTTTTACAGGACCTCCATTTGCTCTCCTAAATAAACCCTACGAGGCGGCTGTAGCTTACCTGAGGTGGGAATCCTTGTTTACACTGTCGGGGTATCTAGGGATGCTGGAGGGGCGGGGGTTCGCTTGGCTGGCCTCTTGATGGTGTGTATATACATCAAGTGCCTTCTAAAAAATTACTCCGTCATCTTGAAGCGGTAGAAGCTTGCTCCATCAGGTGCATTTAATTGGATGGTGTGGTCGGAAGTCGCTGCACTTGACCAGTCGCTTACATCAGAAGTTTGTTCAACTGTCAGCGTAATGTTTGCCACTTGTGTGGTAGCACCATCAATCACAACGTCAGCTACATCTATCACAGTCGAACCTGCTCTTGCTACTCTAGCACTAGCCAATGAAGTCTCTGCTGTAGCTTGAGCTGCCTCTGCGGCATCTTTTGCAGCTATAGCAGCAGCTAAATCCGATAGTGCAGTCTCATATTCAGCCTGCGTAATAGTATAATCCGCACCGCCGAAAACAGTACCATCCGTCCAAGTTGCACCCGAGAGGTTAGCATTACCGAGGTTAGCACCAGTGAGGTTAGCATTACCGAGGTCAGCGCCAGAGAGGATAGCATTACCGAGGTCAGCACCAGAGAGGTCAGCAAAACGGAGGTTAGCAAAACGGAGGTTAGCACCAGTGAGGTCAGCATTACTGAGGTTAGCGTTAGTGAGGTCAGCGCCAGTGAGGTCAGCGCCAGAGAGGATAGCATCACTGAGGTCAGCATTACTGAGGTTAGCGTTAGTGAGGTCAGCAGCAGAGAGGTCAGCACTAGGACCAACAATATATCCATTAATCATTTCATAACCTGAAGGGAGCGTTGGAGTCCCAGTAGTATTCCCACTTCTTATTCCATAGAGGTCAGCACCAGTGAGGTCAGCACCAGTGAGGTCAGCACCAGTGAGGTCAGCACCAGTGAGGTCAGCACCAGTGAGGTAAGCACCAGTGAGGTTAGCAAAAGAGAGATCAGCACCAGAGAGGTCAGCACCAGTGAGGTCAGCACCAAAGAGGTCAGTACCAGAGAGGTCAGCACCAGAGAGGTCAGCACCAGTGAGGTCAGCACCAGTGAGGTAAGCACCAGTGAGGTTAGCAAAAGAGAGATCAGCACCAGAGAGGTCAGCACCAGTGAGGTCAGCACCAAAGAGGTCAGTACCAGAGAGGTCAGCACCAGTGAGGTCAGCACCAGTGAGGTCAGTACCAGAGAGGTCAGCACCAGAGAGGTCAGCACCAGAGAGGTAAGCACCCGAGAGGTCAGCAAAGTCAAGTTCAGCACCAAAGAGGTCAGCGCTCGGACCTATAAAATATCCATTCACAGTCCCCGTGCCATCGGGACCAATTTGAGCGTAAGTTGTAGTGACTGAAAGTACTAAAAATAATAGAGATAATTTTACCATATCCAAATTTAGTAAATTTTCACATAACTATCAACTAAAAAAAAAGAACTCCCCTACGCTTACCCAAGCATACCCCTTTACTCTCCCCTCTGATAGAAACGCAAAGGGCTTGTAGGGACTCCTAGGTCAATATCCTTGTGCAAGGACGGGGTATCTTAAGAAGGGCTGCTAGGATTAAATATGATACGAATATTTAGGGGGCGGGGGGCAAAAGAGCCAACCAGCGAGTGCTGTGTATATGAATCTATGGCCTCTGTGAGCTAGCCAGCCATTGGCTGGTCGTTGTATTGGCTTGCTATACTTGGCAGGTCGAATACACCTAAGAATATGCCTAACCAAAGAGCAGAAAACATTCAAGTCACTACCATCGCGATCGATAAGGGACTAATTAAGCAGATCGAAAAGCTAGCCAAGCGCTGTGACCGCAGTCGCAATAAAATCATGGAGATGGTCCTCCGTAATGAAATACCACGCTATTTAGAGCAAGACATCGACCCTAGTCGCCGGCCTGATTAATTCAGCAGCAGCAACCCATCAAAAAAATAAAAACGGTTAGACAATCCGGTGGCGTTTAGGTGGCGTATTACACGCCAATATGTGCCTTTATGGAACAATTTGAGCCAACATGTCACAGTCTAAAAGTAGTGCATTTAGCCACTTTTTTATGACGTAAAGCACTTACTTTCAACTAGATCGGAACGTATGGGCGCCGGGACTCGAACCCGGGACCCTCGGTTTAGAAAACCGATGCTCTATCCAGCTGAGCTACGCCCACATATCGTTCCGCATTCACGAGAATCGACGAACAAAGCAGTTTTGCCTGAACAAGCAATACGAATATTATGATCTTGAGGCGTGATATTAGCCGCTGAAGCCAAAGCGCGCTAGCTCTGTTTTAACCACTCAACCAACTCGCTGTCGCGGGTGATTGTGGTGGCCTGTTGATATTCAGGCGCAAGTTGCTCTTTGTAGGCAGCTTGGTTATAGCGTTTGCCGTGGAGCAACACTTTGGCGCGATGGCCTGGTGCGCGCACGATGCGGCCGAGGGCTTGGTGGATGCGGCGCATTGCTGGGATGATATAAACATCGCTGAAGGCGGCGTCCCTTTCCATACTGGGGTGGGTGTCCATCTTGGCGTCTTGGATGGCGTTGACTTCCGGCAGGGCGGGGCCGACGACCGTCGCGATATCAATCCGACCGCCAAGCTTGTCGACGCCTTCGGCATAGCTGGAGCCTAAGATAAGGAAGAGGGCGTCGGCCATCAGCAGGCCTTCGTCGATAAACGATTCTTGCTCGGCTAGATCGACGCCGCGCGGTTGCACTTGAATGCGTGTCCCAGGATTCAGCGCGTCGAGGTAGGCTTTGATATTTTCGGCGTAAAGATAGGAGGCAAAAAATACGGCGACGGGCACGCCGGGGCTGTGGTCGATCAGCGTGGCGATCGTGCGTGCGGTAGATTCATAATATTTGTCGCGTTGTTTGTAGCGGGTATCCACGCGGGTATCGATGGCGACGCTATAAGCATCGTCTCGCCATGGTGCATGGCCGAGTGCGAGTGTGGCATTCTCCGCGGTGAGGCCACAGTGTTCGCGAAAACTCTGAATCGGGGAGAGTGTGGCAGACATTAAGATGGTCCCACCGAAGGGGGCGGAACAGTCCGCGATCCATTGACTGGCGTTGAGGCAGGAGGCACGGAGCGTGCCAGTCGTGGGTGACCAGTGCAGCCATTGGTGCGCTGGTTCGGCAAGGCGCTGTGCCAAATCGGGAATGCGCCAAACGATGTCGATGGCGAAGGCAGCCGTGGTTGTGTAATCGAAAGGAGCGTCCTTGAGTTGCCGCGTAAAATCTTCGCACAAGTCGAGCATTTCGGAGAGCGTATCCGAGGACAGTGGTTCTTTTGGGGTCAAGGATTCTAGGCAATTGCTGAGCTCTTCGCCAATACTGAGTAGATGGTGCGGTGCCCCTGCGTTGCGCAGCTCTTCGAGCGCGAGGAGGAGGTCGGCTGCGCTCAGCTCGGCACTGAGTGCATCAGCCGCGCGCGCAGGCAGGTTGTGTGCTTCGTCGACGATGAGTAATGTCTTGGCCGGATCGAATCCATGCTGCTCAAGAAAGACGACGCGACTGGCGGGCGAAAATATATAGTTGGTATCACCGATCCAGACATCGGCGAATGGCAGGCATCCTTTGGTCAGTGCATAGGGGCAGACGCCAGTTTCCTGACCCAGGATTTTGGATCGATCGAGACTGAGGGTGGCGTCTTTAAATAGATCGGGCGGATAAATGTCGGCTGCAATCCAGCTTTGCCCGAGGTGCTCGTTGCATCGCTCATCGCCGGTGCAGGTATGGGCGGCGCTTTCGATCGAGTGCTCTGTACGGTTGCGCATCTGAATGTAGCGCAAGTTGTCGCCGATCATACTGCGGAGTTGGCGAATCGTTTCGAGCTGACCGGTTGATTTACTGGTGAGGTAGATCGCACGATCATAGACGCCGTTCTGCATTTGACGCAGCATATGTTCGAGCACAATGCCGGTTTTGCCAAAACCTGTGGGTGCATCGAGGAGCACGGTTTTGCTTTGTAGAGTGGCGTGATCGAGCTTAGCGAATAGCTCAGCCTGTCCTTCGCGCAAGGTTTCAAATGCAGGCCGCAGCTCGACTCCTTGCAGGCGCAGCTGGCTAGTGCGTCGGTCTTCGAGGAATGGGAGTAGCGTATCGAGTTGATCGGTAAAGGCGCGCTTGTCAGCCTCAGTGAGCGGCACGATTTGAACACCACCTGTCTCGATCTCGATGAAGTAGAGCTCCGCTCGGAGAGTGGTGTCGGCATACTCCGGTAGTACCTGAGCGAGGCCTAGGTAGATTGCGGCTTGTGCGAAATAATCGGGATAGCGACTGGCGAGGTCTTCGGCGCTGGCGGGCAGGCCATTACGCACAGTTTTAACTTCACGAATACATAACTGATCCTGTTCGGGGATAAGCTGATCGATGCGGCCCTGTACCTCAAAGCTCCAGTCGTGGTGAAACCACTTTGCGCTGAGTGGTACTTCGAAGCGCGCGTCGGCGTGAATTTCGCTCGTTTGTTGCGCGGCGGTGGTGTGCCATTGTTGACCGATTGCAGCACGCAGTGAACCAGCAGCATGCCCATCGCCCGACGGCACCTGACGAAAGGTGGCGAGTTCGCGCACACTCAGGCGAACAGTTCGGGCGATTGGATCAATATGCATCGTCTGCCATGGCGGACAAATGACGCGTAGAGGTCAAGCCTTGGCAATTGTTTAGATAGTCTCATGACTTGCAGCGTGGTAGTGGCTCGATTGCTTCAGTAAGCAGGACGATGCTGCATCCTGAGCGGAGATTGCGGACGATTTATCGCGGGGTGTGATCCGGTACTGATCGACATTTTAGCAACCTTCGATACCGATGGTCTGATTGATACAGAGTGATTTGAAGATGGTTGCACTCAGCCCAGAATCAAAGGCAAGGACATCGGTCCTTGCAGGCAGCTGCACGCTGTTGGCCGTTGTAATGGTGCGTCGTGACTACCAGGTGGTGTCTGATCTTTGCCCAAGCTAGTACTAGAAACTAGTCGAAAGAGCGTACAAATATTAACTTTTTACGCTTTAGGGCGCTTATTGTTGGTAAATTTCTTATAATTACACATTGATTGAATTATGCGTATTTTAATTACTGGTGGTGCTGGATTCCTCGGCAGTCATTTGTGTGACCGTCTGTTGAACGATGGGCATGAAGTTATTTGTATGGATAACTTCTTTACGGGACGAAAGCGTAACGTGCTGCATCTGATGGCAAACCCGATGTTTGAGTTGATGCGTCATGATGTGACGGATCCGTTTAAAGTCGAAGTCGATCAGATCTACAATCTCGCCTGCCCAGCTTCGCCGGTGCATTACCAGCACAACCCGATTAAGACGATTAAGACCTCTGTAATGGGCGCGATCAATTGCCTTGGCTCTGCGAAGCGCGTGAATGCGCGTGTCT
>Ga0302126_10000374_pt1 | contig 29973 bp, 11 predicted proteins | sample CB4_20m_MG_FD_203108 | JGI IMG/M metagenome (GOLD analysis project Ga0302126, IMG submission 203108) | Marine microbial communities from Western Arctic Ocean, Canada - CB4_20m | ecosystem: Environmental > Aquatic > Marine > Oceanic | place: Canada: Western Arctic Ocean | collected 2017-09-24 | reverse complement strand
AGACGTTTCGTTACCTAATTTTGAATTTCTGGAACTGTCGTGATTTTCACTTTTTCTGATAAACGAGCGACGTCCTCGACCGACGACGCGCGTTTATAGAGAAAGTGGTGAATGTGTGCGTGTGAGTGCGTGTGTGCGTGTGCGTGTGCGTGTGTGCTAGTCTCTCTTTCGTTGCAATGGTGAGTAAGATTTGATGATGTACTAGCACTCTAAATCGATTCCATTCTCGCTCTTCTTTTCTCGCAATAAATATTCTGCGAATGAGAGACCGGCAGCCGCCTACTATTATTATTATTATTATTATTATTATTGTTATTATATTGAGTATTATTTCGATATGTACATTTTTTTCGCAAAGGCTGTCGCGGCGTCGATGGCTTCGTTTATTGCATCGGCGTTCGGGCCTTGTCCTTGAGCGATGCCATTTTTACCGCCACCCTTACCGCCGAGCGGTTTCAAAACTTCGTCTAACCAATTCTTCGCCTCGTTAGCTTTATTCGCGGCGTCGCTTGGAACTGAACATAACGCGATTGCTTTACCGTCGTTTGTTGCAAATAAAGCGCAATCTAATCCATGTTCTGAAGAAACCGACTGCGCGGCTTCTCCGAGGACTTTTGTATCAAAACCTTCACCCAAGTTTGTAACCACAAAGTTTTCGCTCTTCTTCTTTGCTTCTAAGCATAGGACTGATAATTTCTCAATCGCGATTTTTGCAGCTGCCGCGGTTGCTTTCTTCTTCTCGTCAAGGTATCGTTTATTTTCTCTCATTATCCTTTCGCGAAGCGCTTCTCGAGAGGCAAACGGCATGCTCGTATCTAAATCATCAATAGAACCTTTCACAGAAGATAATGTCGAAGAGAGTTCGTTCAAGTCGGTGATTTTTGAGCACGCGTCTAATCTTGCTTCAAAATCTTTCGCGTTTTTAAACGCCTGTCTCGCCGCAGCTTTCGTTGCAGCAGTAATACGTCTAATACCTTTCGCGGTCCCAATTTCTTCAATGATTGCGAAATCTTCAGCCTCTAAAGTACTATTCAAGTGCGTGCCGCCGCAAAACTCGATCGAACGTTTCGCCCATTCCGCGTTTGATGGATTGGTAAGCAACTCGTCAATACTCGGACCAACGGAAACTAATCTCACTGGATCTGGATAAACTTCTCCGAATACAGCTCTCAATCCGTTAATTTTTTGCGCATCCGCCAAAGCGACTTCTCTGATATGAACAAACAAGTTTTCCTTGATTTGCGCGTTTACGATATCTTGCGCTTGTTGAATTTGCTCACCAGTGACTGGTTTGTTGTGTGAAAAATCAAAACGCAACTTTTCATGGTCAACGATTGAACCCTTTTGGTGCACGTCGTTGCCTAAAACCTCACGAAGTGCAAAGTTCATTACGTGCGTCATCGTGTGATTCGGCATAATATTTGCGCGTCTATCGGAATCAACCAAAGTCGCACAATCATCACCGACTTGAACGTTCACAGAATCGCTTTCAGCTAAAACGTGCAAAATATAACCAGCTGCTGATTTACATTCGGCAACGTTCAACTCGCACCCTTTTACGGAGAGACTGCCAGTATCGGAAACTTGTCCGCCAGATTCTGCGTAAAACGATGTCGATTCTAAAATCACACCGAATGGTCCAGTTTCGTTCGTAGTAGACTGCACGAAACCGTTCGAGGTTAAAATAGCCACAACCTTCGTATCAACTTTTGGTACACCATCAGCATATTTGAATGAATCGTTCGTCGTTGCGATGTTATTGTTTGCCAACCACGCAGTCGCTTCGGCTTGAAATAATAATTCAACGCCTGAGCTTTTCTTCGAACTTGCTCTCGATTTTTCTTGAGCAGCTTTAAATACCTCGTCGAATTCTTTGTTATTCAATTTCAATTCGTTTTCCTCGCACATAATTTCGGTTAAATCGTTCGGGAAACCATACGATTCCCAGAGTAAAAACGCCTCCGCTCCAGAAATGACGGTTCGGTTTTCGCCCTTTGCAACTTCGGCAATTTTCTTAAACTTTTCAATACCTTTAAGCAACGTTTTCCCGAACGATTCTTCTTCCTCGGCAATGATTTCAACAACGCGCTTTTCTTCTTTAATAACTTCCGGAAACGCTTCGCCGAGCATTTTGACGACAGTTGGAACGAGTTTATGGAAAAAGCCTTGTTTCGCATTCAACTTTTCTCTTCCAAAACGCACGGCTCTGCGTAAGACTCTGCGTAAAACGTAGTTTCTTCCATCCGCCCCGGGACTAGCACCATCGGCAATTGCAACGGTAAGCGTTCTTACGTGATCGGCAACAACGCGATAGGCCATATCTTTTTCTCCAGCGTCAATCGCGCCTAACAAACCGGTATATGGCGCCGCACCGGTAACTCTTTGAATCTCGCGGAAAATCGGGAGAAATACATCAGTGTCGTAGTTTGAAGGACGATCTTGTAAACACGAGGCAAGTCTTTCGAAGCCCATGCCAGTATCGACGTGCTTATTCGGCAAAGGCTTCAACGCGCCGCCTTCTTCCCGGTTGTATTGAATGAAGACTAAGTTCCAAATCTCCAAGCAGTTTGGATCATCCATGTTTACGAGCGCCGACGCGTCTCTGTTTCCAATTCGATCGTAATGGATCTCCGTGCATGGACCACATGGTCCAGTATCACCCATCTCCCAAAAGTTGTCCGCACAATCAAACGGTAAAACTTTCGAGGCTGGTAAAAGTTTCAGCCAAATATCTCTCGCCTCGAGATCGGGTTCTAAGCCTTGTGCGGCATCGCCACCGAAATACGTGGCATATAGACGATCGGGATCCATTTTATAAACCACCGTGAGAAGTTCCCATGCCATATTAATCGCACCTTCTTTGAAGTAATCGCCAAAAGACCAGTTCCCGAGCATTTCAAAAAACGTGTGGTGATACGTATCTTTACCGACGTCGTCCAAATCGTTATGCTTCCCGCCGGCGCGAATACACTTTTGCGTATCCGTAGCACGCTTTAACGTATACAAAGGTGATTTTGGATCACACGTTCCCAAGAAGATTGGTTTAAACTGATTCATGCCTGCGTTTGCGAAAAGCAACGTCGGATCGTCGTGCGGCACCACTGGCGATGAAGGCACTATCGTGTGTTGATGCTTCTCTTCAAAAAACGATGTAAACGTCGATCTGACTTTTGATGCGGTCCATTTCACGTTTTCTGTTTGATCGACAGGGAGATTTACCAAACTAGTACACTCGCCTCGCCAAACCATGGCTTCTTTACAACAAATCATCTTCCCGACCGATTCTAACCACTCCGGTAATGCGTATACGCTCTCTAACCAAAACTTCACCGAAGGAAACTTCTCATCCCATTTCGTACTCTCGATCAAGTGCAAGAACAAGTTCTCACAACTCGCCGCACCGACGATATCGGCCAAAGTAAACCCTCTCTCTCTGACCAAAAACGTCCCTCTCTTCTCCCTTCTGTTCCTCAAAAAATGTTCCTCGAGCCGCGCGAGAAACGATTCGCACGTCTCAATAGTCCTCCTCTCGTTCTCTCGATCGTACGTAATCCCTCGTTGTTTCCCGATCCCAATAATTGGATATAGCCATCCTGGGCCAGAGCAATCCAAGACGTTAAAGCTATCGATCCATCCATCGATCTGCGCTTTGAGCTCTACTGAATCTCTCGGGTATAACAAATCGCCAATACCGTTCTCTGTTTGGCAAAGGAACCTGCATATCGCGTTGCTCTCAAAAATGGCACATTTATTATTATTATTATTATTATTGCTTTTATTATCATCTTCACTCGTACTACTCTTGAAATCTGCGATTAACATCGGTACTTTCCCGAACGGGTTCATCCGTAAATACTGCTCCTCCTTATTCGTCTTTCCCATTTCGAAGCCCTGTTCGGTTTCGAACTCGATCGAACAGTATTTCGCGACGCAGGCGATCCTATGCGAACGCGTAGTCGATCCAACGAGCTTCATTTTCGTTTAATAAACAGTGAGAGACTGTTTTCAGCGAGAGAGATTAGAGAGCGATTGAGGTTTAATTCGGATCGATCCAGTGATGAATATGATGATTCAGTCAGAGTTGGTCGTTTTGTGCAGTTTTCCCTAGATCCCTACTCTTTCGTGTGTCATGAATTTCTGCTACGAAATGAAAAAGCCCCAAAATTATTATGGAGAAAAAGAGTAAAAATGAGTAAGCAGGAAATCGTTGTTTGCTGTTCTTTCTTTCCTTCGCAAGCAAGCAAGCGCGTTTGTAAATATGAATATATATATATATAGTATTAAAATTATTAATTCGTGACGAACGGTTTATGCGAGTGATGTGGGACCGTTAGAACGCGGTTTTTACTTTAATTCTTAAACTTCTCTCGTTCGTGAGAGAATAACGCGTAAATCAATCGCGATAGTCCAGGCGGCGCGGCGGAACGAACTAAAATTATTTCAAGTGATAATCTTTCGGGACGTTCGTGATCCACCCTTTCGTGTCCTTTATTTGTCCTTGCTGAATACCAGTAAGTTCGTCGTATAACATTTGACCGGTTTTACCGATTTTCCCTTCGGAATAGATTGTTTTTTTGCCCCTTCTCGTCACGGATCCCACCGGGACGACGACGACGGCGGTGCCGGTGCAAAAGCATTCATCGGCTTCGATGACTTCCTCGACGCTAACCTTACGCTCTTCGACCGTATACCCTTTATCTTTTGCTAGCTCGATGATACTTTTTCGAGTGATACCGGGTAAAATGGTCCCACCAAGTTCAGGCGTCGCGATCGTTTTCCCTTTCACGACGAAAAAATTGCACGAAGACACTTCTTCGATATATTTATTCTCCTTCGCGTCCAAATAAATGACGTCTGAATACCCGTCCTTTTTCGCTTGTAATTGTACTTTCAACACTGGTGAATAGTTACCGACGCATTTCGTCGATCCAGTCCCCCCAGGTGCGGCTCTGTGATAATCTTCCTCGACGATCAAATCGATCGGCGTAAGTTGTCCGCCCTTGAAATAACTCGCGACTGGCGAGACGTATACTAAAAACGTATACGAAGGCGCAGGCCCTAAGCCCAAAATAGCCCCACTGCCAATTAACAAAGGTCTGATATATAACGACCCTAGACCAACTGGTGGAACGAAATCTCTGTTCGCGCTAATCGCTCTCAAAATAGCATCCTCGAAAATCTCCTTTGGCACCGGCGGCATGGACATCCTTCCGGCGCCTTCGGCGAACCTCTTCGCGTTCTCTTGAGGCCTGAACGTCACGATCTCGTCCTCTTTCGTCCTAAACGCCTTCATGCCTTCGAATATGCCTTGCCCATAATTCAACACCGCCGCCGACGGTGATATCGAAATATCTCCGTAAGGCTCTATTTCGCCTCGACCCCATTGCCCATCGATCTTACATTTCGCGACGTACATCGCGTGCGTCTCGGTTAACCCAAACCCTAATTTCGTCCAATCAATCAACTCCGGTCTCTGAATCGCTCGATTCACTGTAGTAGTTCTCTTCCCTCTTACGTTCGTTTTCGTCTGTTTTCTCTGCGCAGTACCTTTTCTCTGCGCAGTTCCTTCAGAAGAAGAAGAAGAAGAAAAGTTCACAAAGCTCGCTGAGGAAGTTTTGTTTCCCTTCAAAATCGAATGAAGCGATGATGATTGTTTTCTATTATTATTATTATTATTATTATTTCTATTGGACGAACTCACTGAACACGAACTGATCGATCTCGCGTGAGTAGTAGTAGTACTGGCGAACATTTTATCTAATTAATTAATTAAATATCTCTCTCTGTCTGTCTGTCTCTAACTCTGATGTTGCTACCATTCTCGTTTTTGGCTTTTTGAAAGCTGCTCTGGAATTTAGGGTTTGGTTTAGGGTTTTGAACCCTAAATCATTCAAAGTCAAAATTGGCCCGAAATTTCTTTCACAGCAGCCTTCAAAATTAGCCCCCCTGTCTTTGTAATTCGATCTTTACATATAATTCATCAGTGTCAGACATCAGAGCACGAAGAGCAAAAGAAAAGAAAAGAAATATGAAGATCGATGAAGTCGAGAGCACGACTAAGAAGGCCAGAGTGGCCACACATACACACATCAAGGTACTGAACACTCGGAACTCGTTCTTTTTTTTCGTTTTTTCGTTTTATGAATAAGTACGTGTGTGTGTCTTAAGCGCGATGATTTTGGATTTTCTTCAAACCTTTGACGAAGAAGAAGAAGAAGAAGAAGAAGAAGAAACACACACACGAGAGAGAGAGAGAGAAACGAGGAAGAACTCATCAAAGTTTCTTTGTTCTGAACTCTCTGTGTACGTTGAGCTGTGCTACTATTGATTAACCCCGTGATCGATTTGATTTGATTCGATTTGATTTGATTTGATTCGATTCGATTTGTTTAAACCATCTGAAACAATTGTTCTAATTAATCTTAAAAAGGGACTCGGATTAAACGAGAAAGGCGAAGCGTTGGCGCAGGCCGCAGGTTGGGTCGGTCAAGAATCGGCGCGAGAAGCTTCAGGGATCGTGTGCGATATGATCAAAGAACGAAAAATGGCCGGTCGAGCTCTTCTGTTAACTGGCGCACCTGGAACGGGGAAGACGGCGTTAGCTCTAGGTATCGCGCAAGAGCTAGGGACGAAGGTACCGTTTTGCCCAATGGTCGGTTCGGAAGTGTATTCGCACGAAGTGAAGAAGACGGAAGTTTTAATGGAGAACTTTCGAAGAGCGATCGGGTTAAGGATTAAGGAAAATAAGGAAGTATACGAAGGCGAGATCGTTGAAATGACGCCAGAGGAAACTGAGTCGACGACTGGGGGGTACGGGAAAGTGATCACTTCTGTAGTCGTTGGCTTGAAGACCGTGAAAGGGACGAAGCAGTTGAAATTAGACCCGTCGATTTATGACGCGATGCAAAAGGAGAAAGTGAAATTGGGAGACGTTATTTACTTGGAGGCGAATTCTGGATCTGTGAAAAGAGTCGGTAGATGTGATGCGTATGCTTCTGAGTTCGATTTAGAAGCCGAGGAGTACGTCCCTCTACCGAAAGGCGATGTGCATAAACGAAAGGAGATTGTGCAAGACGTTACTTTGCATGATTTGGATGCCGCGAATGCGAGACCGCAAGGAGGGTCGGATATCATTTCGATGATGTCGCAAATAATGAAACCGAAAAAGACGGAAATTACTGAAAAATTACGAAAAGAAATTAATAACGTTGTTAACAGATATATCGATTCAGGGATTGCTGAGTTAGTGCCTGGCGTATTGTTCATCGACGAAGTGCACATGCTCGATCAAGAGTGTTTCACGTTTTTGAACAAAGCGCTTGAATCGCAATTGGCGCCGATTGTCATTTTTGCTACGAACAGAGGAGTATGCCCAGTGAAAGGATCGGATGGTATGGTTGCCCCACATGGTATTCCAGTTGACTTATTAGATCGATTAATGATCGTACGAACGATTCCGTATACGAGCGAAGAAAACGTGCGCATCCTCGCGGTCAGAGCGGACGTAGAAGAGATTGAAATGGACGAAGCTTCTTTGGCGAGACTAGGTGAAGTCGGAGATGAGACGACGTTGAGGCACGCGGCTCAATTAATGACACCGGCGGCCGTTATTGCGAGACAAAGTGGTAGAGAAGAGATTACTATTGCCGATTTGGAAGAGTGTCAAAGATTGTTTTTAGATCCGAAAAAATCGGCGAAGATCTTGCAAGATCAAGCTGCGGCTTATATAACGTACTAAAAAAACACGATTCATGAAATAATAATATAATAAATATATACACGTACTGGTACTAGTAATTACAATCTTGTTTGGTATGGTTCGCTCCGGACCATTATGTGGTACTCTTTACCCTACTCTATCCCTGTGATTGAGCTACATCAATTTCTATCTTGGCTCGCTTTGCTCGCGCGTTTTGGTAATTTGTTTGTTTGTTGTTCGTGCTACATTTATTATTTTTGCTTGGTATACGCGTTCGTTTGTTGAGATTGATCAGTACCACCTGATCCGCAATTATCTGAAACTTTCTTTCCGTTTGAACCAGAGTTGTTCTCGAAAGAACACGTGTGCGCGTGATCATCGCCGTCCTCACCACTATTCGATTTCGCCTTTTCATCTACTAAGTAATTCATCAAGTTCTCGGACATAGGTCCACCGAGAACGCTCTCGCGTAAATTTTCAAAAGCTTGTTTCGTCGCATTTGTCGTCGTCGCATTTATATCAGTTGGCGAATTCAGAAAAGTCTGAAACCCATTGCCGACGAGGTTCATTTGATACTCCCACTGCCTTTTTGAAAGTAAGTTCTTTTTCAAATTATCGATGAGTAACATTGCCGTTTCTCGGTCGATCGGGCGCATTCGTTGCAAATTCATGGACGATTCTTCGGCTGTCATGCCATCCTCGAAACATTTCGCGATTGCTGCGTACACTACTTGAAAATTTGGCGTATTTTGATTATCTATTTTCTTCTTTGCTTCTGTTAACGAGTTATTCTGCATTGGATTCCACGTCGAGTTCTCGACGCCGTTTGTGACAAAGCCCCCTACTACTAATTGAGATGGAGAAGAACTGGCGTTTTTCCGTTTTCTCGGTGATTGTGCCATTTGCTGCTGTTGGTTGCTTTCATCATACGAAGTCGTTGCGGCATCGACTAACAAGCGATCCATTAAATATTCATCGCCAGAAGTGCTTTTAGTAGCCTTGCTGTTGTTTCCTAAGATGTTAAGAGCGCTATTCGTGTCATCGTCGTCGCCCATCATATAATTCATGAACGCTCCACCGCCGCTTAAATTTAAAAAGTCAGTTGGTTCTTTCATGAAAGACATTCCGGCAGGCGTAAAATTATTATTATTATTATTATTAGTCATTTGCATCGGTGGCATCATCATCATAGTATTTGTTGTTGTTGGTGGTGGCGTCATCATCGTCATCATCGCTTGTCGTTGTCTTTGTTTCCGTTGTTCCTCTTCCTTGGCTTCAAACTTCTCAATAATAGCGGTATCGGAAAGTTGAGCCTCGAGATTATTCTTATTCGTCGTCTTATTCGTATCTGTCGTCTTTTTTTTCTGCGGATACGGTTTCTGCGCCTTCTTCTTCGGTCTCGGCGGTGGTATAACTACGCCAGAGGTGTTCCCGAGCTTTTCGATTTTCAAGAAATACTTTTGCGCGTGCGAACGAATTTGTATAATCGTCTTCTCCTTTCTATCGTCAGAGTCGTTGTTTACGTTTATGTGCTTCGCAATCTTCTTCCAATCGCGTTCGTACCTATGCGTACATATATAGAACAGAGTAAGGAGAGAGAGAGAGAGAAATGTTAGGAAATGGGACAAATAACTGACCAACCAAACAAGCGCGCGCGCGTTTACGAGAAGACCACGACGAGAAGCAGTCAGTCCTAGTAGAGAGTTAGAGCCCATCAATCAGAGCACTAATCAAAAATAAATCAACGAATTAAAACAGGACGTACAGTTTAATCGCTTCAACGAACAACTCGTGATCTTTATCGGTCCACGACTCTCTGCTCTTCGTGATAGTATAATCCTTTCTGTCTCTCGTTTCCTCTTCTTCTCGTTTATCTGCGATCATCATTTTCGCTTGTTTTGCTTCTTCTATAGGCAGGGACGAATTGATATTTGGGGACAAAGATAAGCCTCTCGATTGTTTGCCGGATGCTGGTCTCTTTTTTTAGGAAGCTAAAACCGCGTTTAAATCTGAACAAACGGACTTAAATATTGATGATCGTAACGAAAACTCTCTGCTTCGGTCCGTTTGCTGCTCCTTTGTATGTTTCCTGATGCAGTGCCTAAGATTAACTCGTTTGCACACTCTGTTCTGTGGATTTTAATTTGATGCGCGAGATCTTTTAATACGTCGATACAAAAACGAATCTTGAAACCCTAAACCCTAAACATCAAAACCCTAAACCCTAAACCAGTCCACCCTCTCAAAAGTCAAGTCAAAACAGCGAAGAACCATCATCATCAACAGAAAGAAGAATAAACAGAAATACTGTTGATAGTAAAAGTAATAAAAGCGATGGCCTTAACATCAGCGCAACCTCGGCCTCAACGACAGGAACAAGAACGAGAAGGAGAAGAAGAAGAACAGTACGAGAAACATACGATGGTTTTAATGACACACTTAGCGTTGAAAGCTGTATCGATTCTCGTCTACGTCTTCTGTGAATGGTTCAACTCCGATTTCGTGTTAAACTTCGTCGTGATCGTGTTATTGTTAGCGATAGATTTCTGGGTATGCAAAAACGTCAGTGGGCGTTTATTGGTCGGGCTCAGGTATTGGAACGAAGTCGATGATACCGGGGAATCGAAGTGGCAGTTCGAGTCAAGGGACGAAGGAGGGATGCGGAAAATCGACCCAGGCGAGAAGAGGATATTCTGGTTAACTTTATACGTAGCGCCTATGATTTGGTTAGTTTTTTTGTCAACGAGTTTAATGAAGTTGAATTTTAATTACGCTTTAGTGTGCGCGATGGCCATCGCGATGCTTGGGACGAATTTAATCGGGTACATTAAGTGTTCGAAAGATCAAAAAGATCAAATTAGTGGATACGTCAGGCAAGGCATGATATCGGCCTTGACGAGGGGGTATCTTTAGTATGTATAATAATATATGTATATTTAAATTATTCTAATGTGTTATAATTTGCTCCTAATCGTGACTGGTTCGTTTGCGTCTTTTGAGACGGTGGCTTTGATCGTCCCGTGAGGCTCCGAAGTCGCGATATATACGTCGTCATTGAACGCATGGTCGGCGCCGTTCGGGGTCATTGGAATAAAGTGAATATTCGGCAACGTGAATTTCACATCTTTTATTGGCGGTACGTTCGTCACGATTGCTGCACCCATGTCATATAAAGTGGCCTGTACCGAAGGCGAATATACTCCAACTTTCGTGTCCCCGAAAAACTGTTCTTTGATTTGTCCTATAACTTTTTCGTGCACTTCGTCGTAGTCGATATACGCGCTCTTCCTAAGAAACCCTGTTTTTCTAATGCCCTCAGTACTTTTCATATCATACGACCACGAGCAATCAATCGCGGTCGCCAAAATCCTCTCTTTCGTTTCTGGCAACTTTGTAAATTTATCTTTTAGAAAACCTTCGTATCCGCTCTTCGTCGTCTTCAATACTCGAAAATCGGTGATCCCAGAAGTCACCGAAGGGTTCAATAAATCATCTTTTCGAACGATGACAAAACATTTCCTGTAGCCATTTCTAGTACTATACGTGAATCCATGTCGATGCCCGTTCGTTAAGCGTTCCCAAGGCGCTTGCGTGACCTCTACCGATACCGCTTCCAATAAAGTATAGTTCTCCAAGAACGTTCTCGCGAGTTTAATCGCGTAATCTTCCATCGACGTCCTTTCCTTGCATCGTTGCGCGACGACGTAGCACTGCGTTTACGATGAAACGAGAAGAGTTTGAGAAGTCAGACGAGGTTTCGCGCCGGACGCGTTTCGTAAAAAAAAAAAAGAGCCCGGGTCGATCGATTCGCTTTTCTCGCCGCCCCGCGCTACGAATCTCGGTTTTTTTACGGACCACAAAGACCACGACGTTTCACTGGGGCCAACTATCTGTTCTTCTTCGTTTATTAACAGCGCGATTCGATCGAACAGGGTCAAACGCGAACGGAAAAAAATGAGAGCACGACAACAACAACAACAGACATCTCTCTCTCAATCTCTCTCACACACACACACGCGCGCACGTATGACATAAATAAGTTCTTACCATGTTCTTCGTCGTATCAGTCGTCGTCATTCCGTCGTTCGTTCCATTCGTATACGCTGCGTTCATCGCTCGCGATAGGAGTTGTACTTCGATCTCCCACTCGACGAAGTCGTGCTGACCAGTGCTCGCGCATCGCCACGTCCTTCCCAGTCTGACCTTGGACTTCCCGTGTTGATGTTCTGTTAAATATGGCATCGGTGCACGGAGACGACTTAAGAAGTAAGGTGCACATTTTACGGGGGAGAATTCTTGTGTGCTCTATGGTCTAAAAAAGATGAAATTTAGGGTTTCACACCCTAAACATTGTTTTTACTGCTCGATGCCCTTCTTTTTTCTTTTCCCATTTTCTCTCTCGACGAGACAAAGTAATTAATTGAGTGCGAGGTACAAATCTACTACTGCTGCTACTGCCGCCGCCGCTGACTGCTATCGTAGTACTGGGCTCCGACATAGAATAGGAGGGGAGAGTGAGATGTCCGATTTCAAGGCGCCAGTGATCCAAGGCACTTTAACGAAACGTGGAGGGAAGGACTTATACGGGAAGAACACATGGCGTTTACGACATTTTCAGTTACATCTGAGTAACGAGAGTTGTACTACTACTAATAACGTAAATAATAGTAAGTCGGTGTTGAAATATTACGCGAGTGAACCGAAAGATTTCGGGTATAACACGCAACCGAAAGGGTCGTTCTCGATCACGTCGAAATCGACGGTGATTACGTTAGAGGATGAGAAATCGTTAGAAGAACACGGTTTGGGGCAGAAATACGTTGGGAAGAAGTTGTTCGCGTTTTATTCCAAAACTGACGTTAACGTGAAAGAAATAAACTCCGGGGTATCGAATTCTGTCGTTGTTTGTGAGTGCGAGACGCAGCAGGTTTTGCAAGAGTGGGTAACGGCGTTGTCGGACGCTATTCAGCGCGAGAGAACGAGGAAGGCGAATAAGACGAATAATAACGGTTCTATTAATAATACTAATGAGAGCGATCAAAGCGATGATGATGAAATTACTAATCATAAAAATTCTAATAAACGATCGAGAGAATTGAATTCGTTGCAAAGACATCAGAAGAAACATGCGAAAAGGACTTTTTTCAAAGGCGCTTTAGAACGAGCCGGGTTGACCGGGCCGTTAGGAGGCGTTGGCGTTCCAACGCATTTAGAGGCGGTTTGGGAACAAATTGCGTTCGTGGATTGCATGGCAGACGACGCGTTCGGGTTCGACGAACGATTAATGAGAATAAGAGATGAGAAATTACCAATTAGAGAGACTTTAGAGACCATGAGCGATTCGTGTTCGACTATATCGAGAGCGTTAGGGAGTTTACATTTTCCTTTGACAGTTCCTGAAACGAACGCAATCATGGAAGTTAGACGTTCGTTGGACGATTTAACGTTGTTATGTCGTCAAATACCAGCTGGTACGAAAGATAATAACGCATTCACGGCTTTTCTTTCCGTATTTATTGATCGAGTGAGATCAATGCGCCCGGGTGCTCTTTTAATGTTTCCGGGTGGTTGGTCCACACAAAACGATGGAAACTCTCGAGCGTTGATTTTTACTTTGCAAAGATTGCAAGGATCGTTCGTGTTCTCGGTTACAAATACTGGGGATGGTTTAGAATACCATCCAATCAAAGCCGACCCTTCTTCAGATGGATTTTTATACGGCTTAACTACGCAATTCACTGAAGTGCCGATGGATGTATGTTTAGATTCATCGACTTGGGCTTTGCTTTTAAGACCACTTGTGCATCCACAGAAAACGGCTGAAATCGCAAAAGATCATATTTATGCGAGAATATTACCTATGCTTAACAACAGACCTCTAATGGCTTCGGTTGGAGCACAACCTTTAAGGACGATTCAATTTGCTCCAAAACCCACGGGTGGCGATTTGTCGTTCTCGCTATGTGCTTTAGAAGCGGCAAGATGCGCGCTGTGCTCGTTGGGTTGTCCTCCAAAAAGAGCAAACGCTTTGGTCGAAGTCGGTGTTAGACATGTCATGTTAGAAGAAGCTTTAAGGAATGTTTCTGAGATTTCTTTGTTAAATACATCCGCTTGCGTGGCGTTGGAGACTGCGTGTAAGACGCTCGCTAAATTTGCGACGCCGTATGCAGAGAAATTAGCTAAAATTGAAAAAGAAGGCACCGATCAAGCAAATTTAATTGCCGGGCCAGTGCACCCTGATATGTTAGCCATGATTTTGAAATGCGTCGAAGCGACTCGTTTAAGAGCGACAAATGCGCGCAGACCGACGTTGCTTCCGCCACCGTTAGCATCTCCAATAGCGCCTCGTGATTCGAGCAATATGCAACTTTTCGGTAAAATTATGCTTGAAGGCGGTACAGATTTACTCGCCGGTAATGCTAAGCCGCCACCAATTATAAGACCGGTTGAATTATCCATAGTTCCAGATGTAGTCAGTAGTGTAGAAGAAGCCGCAATAGCGATGCGGAAAGCGGCACATTGTTGTTCGATTCTCGCGAACCAAGCTGATTTGACGACGAATTCGTACGCTCACAGAGTCGCACTTCTGGTTCATCTTTTTGTACACGTTCTACCATGTCCAATGCCGCTTACGCATGAAAAGAGAGAAACACATTGTTTTTGGCGTTCGGCGAGGCCGAAATACGAGACGCAGTTAGAAATATCGAGGTCGTTGAATTTATGTCTTCGACATTTTGCCACGGCTTCAATGTCGGTTTCTGCGACGCGATCTTTCGATGCGAATAGATTATTGACTCTATCGTGCATGGCCGCAATTACAGATGCCACGTTACGTATGATACCGTGTGATTTCCCGAGCGTATTTTCCGAGCACTACGACGGTACGAACGAAGGACCGACGCAGATGTTTGGATTCGATACTGGACCGTTTGCCGTTGAAGCAGAGTATTTGCGATTTCATTGCCCTGAACGAATGACGAAATTGACGAAAGTTTTAGATTATTTTCATTCAATTTCAGAGTCTATTGAACCTTCTCACACTCTTTTCCGATGGGAAGATGACCAACAAGGGATGACTTTTGGACCGGGAGAGGCGAGATTGCTCGATCAAGTAGCGTTATCGGTCGGTTACGACAGAGCTCCCGATTCTTTAGCGAGTTATTTTTCGTGCGAGAATAGAGATATTGCGGATCATTATCCAGAACTTGTCGCGTTACGCGATTCTGTCTTTATGTTTAAATCTTTAATGGCACCAACGAGCGATTCTCTTCCAGATTTGCGTCGTTGGACTTTCCGAGACTCGCAATTAGTGTGGAAAATTGAACGCGACGATAAAACCGGTGCATATATGCTCAACGTTAACGCATTTGATCGTGAAATGAAAGTCGCTCCTTGGGCGCAAGAGCTCCGAATGGTTTCAGATCTCGATGTTGATCCAAAAACTGGGAAGAAGAAGAAGTTGTATGGGTTTCGTTCAGTATTTGGTGGTGGATTTTTAGCGAAATCAGTTGGTGATAAGCGACCGAGATGCCCTCCTTCCGGTGGGAATCCGTCAAACTTATGCGGAACGCGGATCGATAGTGAAGAAGATGTTTTGCATTTGAAAGTTTTACCCACGTTTGATGATTTGCTTAAACCGAGTGAAACCGAGCTTTTGCTGACGTATCTCACCGCACCGATGGTTCGGATTCCGCTATCTCTCAGGTTATTTGCCGATGCCACGCGGTGTAGAGCGTTATCTTCGCACGAAATTCAACAAGTTTTAGATGCCGTACTATTTGAGCCCGGGCCTTGGCAGCCACCTGGATTAGTATACGTTCCACAGGAAATCCCAGCGACTACGAGAAGACATATGGCTACGCCGTGTGGTGTATTGTTTCATGAGTTATCTCACGCACCCGCCCCACTCATCGACGCTGCCGAAGAATTACTTGCTTTAAGTTTAGAGCTCGATACTGGTCGACATGATGCACCGGCGGTGCCTGGTGTTTTGTTTGCTGCGCGCGCTTTGACGCGAATGCTTGCGTTTATAACGACTTTATTAGAACAAGAAGATATCGAGGACCCTAAACTTAAAACTAGAGGGGTCGATCCACCTCAGAAAGCAAAAAAATCGTTAGAAGTTGCTCAAGAACGTGTGAAAAAAGTCATATCAGCTCGAGTTCGTCCAGTTATTAGACGTTGGTTGAATCGTGCGGCAAAATGTGGCGCAGTTCGCGCGGCGTGCGCGCTACACGCGCATTTAGCGTATACGTATTATTGGACAAAACTGGAAGACTATGACATAGATGCAGCGATGACATTGTTCACAGCACAGTCATATATTTTTGTCAATCATACTTTTACAGATACACCTGATGGTTCGGAGTCAACGGATAGAAAATTAGCAAAAGATACTGGTGAATATAGCATGGAATTGGGTTTTCCACCGAATGAGATTTTCGATTTATTTCAACGACAACGAAAAAATATGCTCGCTTGGGCTAAAGATAACGAATTCTTGGCTAACGACGTCATGAATGGTATCGTTGTTGCTTTGACTACTCGAGAAAGTAGCTCATCCGTTCCGTCGCAACAAGAAATAGTAGATGCATCTTCGCACGATCGCAAATGGCGCCTTTCTGGAGAAGGGCGTTTTGTCGCTTATCCGAAAGATGAAACTTCCGAAGAAGCGACACGAAAAGCCGAGAATACTAAACAAGTGCTTCATGAAAAATTCAAACAACATTACGGCGAATGGCTTTTAGCAACGACGACGCAAAATGCTGAAATGGAGGTGAACTGTCAACTTGGTGAATTCACGGTTAGACGAAACCGTTTGAGACCGCTTGAAAATTCCATACGCGAGTTGCCCGATTTCGTCGCTGCATTAGATTCAGTTTTGCGCGAGAGAAACGAAGAGTTTAAACACAAATTGTTGAACGATCACGATGATAAAGATGAAGATGATTCTTTCAAGCGTTTGCTTGCTGTTTCAACTCAGAAATCAATCATCGCGACAGTTTCAAATAATATTAACAAAGACGTTGATGGAAACAATCAACAAAGTTCTGATTACGATGCTTCGGATGAAGTCGTGCATTGCGCAGAAGTGCGGAATACTGAACACCGTAAATGGCTTAGGTTGGTTGGCTTGCGTCACGATGTCGAAATTTGGGATCCAGATCCAAGAGTACCGACGCATAATTTCACTCGTCCGTACGCGAGTTCAGATTCTGCGGGTGCTAAAGTGATGAACGTCTTGAGCGTCGTTGGTATTGGATCTGGCTCGGGATTGACCGAAAAAGAACGATGGATTATGGAGCGTCTTGATCCTATCATTCACGGTCCAGCTGCGGCGTTTCTAAAAGGCGTTGAGTTGTTTCTTCCGACGGAGACGTTCAAAGGTCCAGTCGCGACTTTGCGAGGCGTCGGTGCTCCGGACGTAGTCGCTCCGGAGGTACAAAAATCATCTTGGTGGTGGGGAAAAGCGACGAAAGTTCCAAAAACTTCAGCCGTGGATGAAGAAAACGCGAATAAGTTACTCACCGAAGTTGTCGTCACAAGAGACCCTCCGTTAGTGCAAGTCTTTCGCGTTGAATCTTTCGGTAGACGCTGGAGAAGAGCTTTGGTCTTTGCCTCGAATGCTTCGTGGTGTCTCGCGGATGTCGATCCAGATGGAGAACCGAGTTTGAAAGACCCGAACGAGAGATTTTTGCTTTCAGCGGTACGCCTTGGGTCGAGAGTACAATCTCTCGTCGTGACGAGACATATCTCTAGCAAGCTTGGACGACAAGCGTTTGTGCCTGAAAGACATTTGAGAGGGATAATCCCACAAGCTTTGCTCCAAGATTATTCCTTTTGGCGGTCGGAAGTCACTGGGGATTTGTATGGGTCCGCGCGACCAAATGCTAAACACCCGCGTACGATGATTTACGTGCAAATCGAAGGAGCAAAAGGATCGGCGCCAATTCCAACTACTGCAAATACGAGCTCGCTCGACTCAGTTTTTAGCGGCTCGGTGAGTTCATCGAAATCGGGTTTATTTGTCGATGATGCGAGGGGCATAGTTCATCGAGTTCCAATGCCTACAAAAGATCCGAGTGATTTTGATTTCGATCCGCAAAATATGCCCGAGGGAACGTTAATCTTGGTCGATTTGTTATACGCCGCTGCCGGTCATACTTCCTCTGTCGAAGAGATGGAAGGCGAAATCGATGAAATGTCAAATTTATTGAGCCCGAGAGCGGAATCAGACGAAACAAAAAATAATCCTCTTAAGGCGTTGGCGAGATCAATTGCCGCAGTTGAAGGCTTAGCGCACGCGCTCGTCTGGGTTGATAAGAACTGTTCTGGTACGAAGGCCGATGCTAATTTCGTCCCAGTGCAAAGAGTCGAGCTCCCGCGTTTAGGTATTTCGTTTCACGCAGTAAAAGATACAACATCGAGTTCGCAAACTCGTTTAGAGTGTGAAGAACACGCTGGTTTATTTTTAGCTTCAGCAAGAACTCCAATGCTCGATCGTTTATTATCAGGTTTGCCGCACGCGATGCTTTTAGAAGCTAGGGATGGACAACTTGCAGTTTTATTACCGGCTGGCGCGGCGCCTCGAAGAGCGGCTATTGATGCCGTGGCAAAACTCGGCGCGACTAAAGGTTTAGGCGCCGATGTTATCGTCGATCGTTGGGATGTCGCATGGCGTGATGCCGTTGGTGATTCGAAACACTACGTGTATACTGTGCACGCATCGCACGCGCACTTAGTATGTGATTCATTAGCTTCTGCTCTTTATTTATGTACCATGCGATTTCTGGCGAGAAGGTACGATGACGTGAAAAAACTCGTCGATTTGCTCTTGAGTGAGAACGATCCAACATCAGAAGAAGCCCAATTGTGGGATGCGCTCGGTTTAGCTGCGATTGAAGATCCGAATCCGGACGCGTGTGCGGCGAGAATTAAAATTTTGAGAGCCGCGAAAGGTACAGCGGCGATGGACCGCTTAGCCGGACTTGGTTTTAATGAATCAGTCGAGTGTTTAAAGTACGTTCAAAATTGGCGAGCGATATCGGCAAATGTCAGACTCACTGCCGGGGAAGAGCTCGATGTTGTCGATCAAACGACAGCGAGCGCACGAGTCACCGAAGCTGAACGAGCGAGTTTCCGAACTAGAAAGAAGAATAAAGATGAGAAATCGCTCGAAGAGTTAATCGCGGCGGATCCAATATTATTAAATCGGGCGAGCTATTTACGTTTGTTGGTCCACAATGAACGCAAATTGTCAATGAATGTAATAGATGAGCAAAGCAATAGTCTGGGCCAATCGCAAGGATTTCCTTTGTTTTATCCGCAAATACCAGAGCAAAGCGAATTTGATTCTATTGAAGATTTTTCTGCATTTGACGAGGCAATCACAGGCGACGGTCCTCTTGGAAAACTTGCCGGTTGGACTTCGAGCTATTCTAGACCAGATGATGTCTCCGTAAACGGCAGCAATGGTTTGAATGCCGTGAACAAATGGATCGATTCTGGCTCCCTCGCCTTGCAAAAAGAGCACGGCTTTCCATTACTATTCGAGTTGCTCACTGGCACAGTACAGTTAAGGGTTCTTCCTGGAGACGATCCGCATCGATGGGGTAGGGCTTTATTACGCTTCGTTCCAAGACAACAAAGCGAAAAAGCTGGAACCTTGATGTCTATTTTACGAGTTTTAGCGGCCAATTCTGACATAGCGAGAGAGTGCCCGAGAGCCGAAGAACGCACGCTAGGTGTAAAACTTTCAGCGATGTTTACTCAAGACGGCGCCGTCGGTCAACTCTTGAAACGCGTGAAACCATATTTGAAAGAGAATCGAGAGAGACTTCCGTCGCAAATGAAGTTTATCGGCGAACGATTTACGTCACCGCCGGCATGTGAGATGGCTATTGATACGTGGTATCAAACGCTCTTGAACGGATCGAGATGGGCGTTGCCAAGGTTCGCATCTGCGACTTTGAGACAACGTAAATATCCTCTTGAAAACGATCCCGCAGTTTTACAAAAATATGGCGCTAACAATCTCGCGAATGTCGATTTGAATTATTTAAGCTCACAACCGTTGGCAGTAATTGATTTAGCTTCAATCATAGTTTCCTGCGATGATGATCACGCTGGTGATGCTGTTCAGAGTTGTCTTGAAAACGGAACTGGCGGATTACCATTTGATGTCTCGAGACACCCCTCTGCCGCGACGCCAATTGCGAAACAAACATTGACAAGGTTACGGCAAGATCTCAAATCAAGTGCCGAACGCATCGCGCGCCGAAAGCAAGATCTGAACGATACTTCAAAAGAATTAACTTTGAAAGGATTCACGACGTTTGATTGTAAGCAAATCGCTATCGAAGCTGCCGCTTCCAAAGCTGGCCAAGCTTCGATCAACGCTAGGGCGGTTTTGCGATCGATTTTAGAAAAATTGGCAAAACAAGTTGCTTTTGATCGCGCAGCTGCTTCAGAAGCTGCAATGGTCGCAACTGCTACTGCAAACGGTTTAGACCGCTCTGCAACTGTTCGTTTCGAGATGCTTCGTTTAGGTATACAAAGGCGATCTGGGGCATGGGCAGAGGCTACGTACGACGACTTGCTTGAAGCAATGGCTTGTGAACACGGTGAAAAAAATTTACTGAAAATCACGCCTGGAGTCAGTTCAGAAAAAGTTAAGCAAGCGTTGCACTTGACCGCTCAAGCCTTATTGCTGACGGCTCGAGCAGCTCAAGGTGCTAAGTGTGCTGCCGCTGCTGCGGATACTTTATTAGCGCTCTCCAAGTGCGCTAAAACAGTCGAATTAGATGGGCAGGAATCCCTAGCGTTAGATCTAGGTTTGCGCGCCAGAGGTTTGGCGAAGATGCTTTGCGAAAAACGCTCATACTTTAAGAAAAGCGCAACCAAAGCGAACGAGAAATCATCGCATGTAAACGACATTGATCCGTTTGCGGATGCCCCAGTGTCTGCTGCGCCAACTTATTTGACGTACGATCCTAGATTATTGATGTTTGAGTTTTCGCTCGCCATTATTTTACGTCAACGACAGGTTCAGCTCACAAAACAGTTCGTGACTTCTGCCGAGCGCGGCGGTGGAGAATGCGCACAAATGCTCATGGGTGAAGGTAAAACGACCGTTGTTTGTCCTTTGCTCGGTTATTTGCTCGCAACTGACTCGCGCATGGTATGTCAAGTCGTGCCGCATGCTCTCCTCGAGTTTTCCCGAGGTACGCTTCGTAAGTCGTATTCTGGTGTTATTCGCCGCTCTGTGGTCACTTTGAAATTTGATCGATACACGACTTTGAGTGATGGTAAGTTACTAAACGCAATGCGTAAAGCACGAGATGAACGCGCTGTTGTTATTACCTCGCCGACGGCTCTTAAATCGCTCGCTCTGAAGTTTCTCGAAGCGCTTCATTTACTCGATCAGTCGCACGTCGCGTTTGAAGAATCACGCATGAATTCGAACATTTTGAAACAATCGAAAGATATTGTAACGAAAATGTTTGGCGTAAGAAGAGGAAAATCGCGATCTGAAAGAGTCGCTGATGCAGGTGCATTATCGGAAGAGGAAGTCGAATCCCTTCGAAAAGAGGCGTTTTGCGCTGCTGAAATTTTCCAAATCTTTCACTACGGCGTGCTGATATTGGACGAAGTTGATTTGATTTTACACCCGCTAAAATCTGAATTGCATTGGCCTCTTGGTCAAAGAATCCCTCTAGACTTTTGTCAATCAAGGAATGGCGATGGTTTGCGATGGAAGCTACCGTTTTTCTTACTCGATGCCGTGTTTTCGCTTTCAAATGATAGAAATGGATTCAACGGGTCAACGAAAGAAGCGCAAGGATCGCAAGAAGCTTCGGAGATCTTGAAATTAATTCATAGTAGAATTAAAGATGCTATTCAAGACAAATCCGTGCAAGCTGTTCCGCACGTGTGCGTTCTGGATCGAAAATGGTACCATCAATCATTGCGACCACTTTTGGCACGATGGATTTCAGTTTGGTTGCGAGCGCATGGCGCTTTACGAAATATGGACGACGAAACGTCGCTTGCATTTTTACTTCGCGGTGATAAAGCAGCATCTACTCAATTGCATCGCGAAGCCGAAGATGAAGGGGTAAAAATGGCGAATCTTGCGAGAGACTGGCTCAACGCTTTGCTCCCGCACGTTTTATCAAAGATTAACCGCGTGACGTTTGGTTTACTGACGTTACATGATGTTAAAAATCTCGAAGAATGGACGCAGTCTTCCGTACCACTTTCTAGAAGATTATTAGCGGTACCATTCGTTGGAAAAGATATCCCGTCGAGAACGAATGAGTTTTCGCATCCTGATGTCGTCATTGGATTGACAATAGCCGCGTATAGGATCGAAGGTTTGCGACGCTCCGATTTCAAGATTGTTTTGAAGTCCATGCTTGAGCAATTTTCAAACGAAGCTGGTTCGCAACAAAAAAGACCAAGTTCGCATAAGTGGGCTTATTGGGTTCGCTTAGCTGGGAAGTCCGTTCGCGGCGAGGCCAGAGCCAAGGCTCAACTCGAAGCAAGGCGGAAATCTGCGCATCAAGGTAAGTATTCAAATCTTACAGTCGGTAAAGTTTCCGGATTCGATGCATTGCTTGCCGATATTTCGAACGTAGAACTTAATCAGCACGGTTCCGATTTGTTATCTTCATCGTGGTTAAGTGACGAAAACGAAACGTGGCCGCTCAACCTTGTCGATATTCGAGATCACGAACAAGTTGAAGAATTGTATCAACTTTTGTACTTGGTTCCAGAAGTAATTGAGACGTACTTGGATACGTTCGTCTTTCCAGAAACGGCAAAACATCAAGGAATGAAGCTCTCTGCAACTGGTCAAGAATTAGGTGGCGACGTTTTGTTCCCTGTTAGATTGGGATTCTCGGGAACTCCGGCGGATTTGCTCCCATCAGAATTAGGCGCTCCAAAATTTGAACTCGGCACAGATGCTAAAGTTTTAGCAACCTTGAGCGATCGAACAGTTGTCACGTGTCAAGACATGTCTTCTGACTGGACAGTTGATAATATTCTAATATCAATTGCAACCGCTGACCCGCCAATGCACGCGTTGATCGATGCTGGGGCGTTGATCACTGGTAAAAGCAATCGCGCGGTTGCAAAGTTTTTACTCGAGAATGGATTACCATGGGCTGAAGGATGTGTATTCTTGGATGAAAACGATGCGCAGATGATTTTAATGCGTCGCGGACCTTGGGAAGTTATTCCTTTAGCAAGAGTTGCGGCAATGCCGTACTCTAAGCGTTTTTCGTTTTACGACCAAGTGCATACGACTGGAATGGATATTAAACAAGCCGCAGCTTCTCGAGCGGCTTTGACGTTGGGAAAAGATATGACTTTGAGAGATTACGCACAAGGCGCTTGGCGTATGCGTGGTTTAGGCAACGGTCAATCTTTAGAGTTGATAATTACTCCGGAAGTTTCCAAGCTTGTTGCGTCGGAAGTTTCAATTGGAGAAGGAAGATTACCGCAAACTCGCATCGCCGAGTTACAAGCGATGTCGGACGAAGAGGCTGAAAAGATGCGTCTTCGAGACGTTTTGGCTTGGCTCACTATTAATACAATGCGCGCAGAGAATGTTCAAGCTGGTTTACTCGCAGAGCAACGCGCTGCAAATGTGTGGCGTAAGCATGCATACCGCATTCTTTTGGAGAGGAATGTCACAATTGGTACTCGAAATTGTTTGGACGAGACGCAAAAATGTTTGGATGTTTTCCGCGAGCGAGTCACATTTATTGTACAAAACGCTATACCTGAAAAGCTTTCAGCGTCAAGAAGATTATCACATCTTTGTAGACAGTATGAGCATATTATCATGAATAACGAAAAGGCTAAAGATCATTTGAGAAATATCGTTTCGGACGTGACACGTATGGAAGCTGCTACGCTCGAGGCGAAGCAATTCGTTGCGTCGGCGCAAATTGCAAACGCATCTGAGGAAGCTGGCGATGATGGTTTTGATGGCGCAAACGTCGATAAAGCGTTGCAATCAGAGCAAGTTCAAGAGAACGAGCAAGAACAAGAAACAGAGCAAGAACAAGAACAAGAAAAGGAGGAGGAAAAGATGGAAGAAATTATCGAAGAAGCAGCCGCGGTTGTGAAATATTCGAGAGACGACGAAATGCAAGTCTCATGGAAACTTGATGATTTAGCCGAACCACAAAGGCTTCCGTTCTACAAAATGCAATCATTCAAAGTGCACCAACCTGGTTTGAAGTTGAAGCATACCGATCCGTTGCCGTTTCCGGACTATTGTTGGTTGAGTAAGAATTATTTTAAACCTGGATGGGCGTTGAACGCGCACCGTCGGCTGAAAAATTCCATCATCGTCATGGATTTGATTCCGAATTTGGAAGAGCTCGTCAGTGACTTGACACAAACGATTACTTCTTCGTCCAGTAGTCAGAGCAACCGTTTATCAATTGCTCAAGAAGATGCTTTGAGGGCTGCGTTTTCTATGTTCGATAGCGGCGGTTCTGGAGCGCTGAACGAGCGAGAGCTCAAGGACGTTCTTCGAGCGATCGATGCCGTTGTTGATGACGATGAAGTTCGTCTCGCAGAACTTGCTAAAGAAGTTGCGCAAGATGCAGCAAAACTTGGCTTACCTTCTGCGGGATTAGGTGTAACGTTTGAAGAATTGAAACGCGTGATTCGACAGAAGAATATCTACGCGTTACAAAACGGTCGATATTATGTAGGCGTTTCCTTAGCCGAGGCTGAATCTATTCGCGTTGCGATGCACTTCTCTGATGCTGATGGGCGCTCGAATGGAGATTTAGTTCAGTTTAAGAACGTAGAGGTTGCTTTGCGGATAGCAGGCGGGACTTTATTAGAAGGATCGAGAAAGTATATTCCAGCTGGCGTATTCCAAGGTGCGACTGCCGAGCAATGTTTTCGATTTCTCGATTCTCAACTCGATTTCGAAGAGCGCGAGGTTTCGCTCTTGCTTCGAGCTCTTCAAGATGCACCGTGCGATAAACGCGCTTCTTTTTTTGATGCCGTTAGAAACTGTCGTCGTCGACCGAAAATTCCGTGGCAAGAAACGCCGCTTGCTAAAGCTTTGACGACTGCTGACGAATTTCATTTGCTCGCTTCCCGAGCGTTAACAGCGAGAGTACGAGCGCAACTCAAACGTAAGAGAATGCGCCTACTTGACTGTTTTAGAGCTTTCGATGTAGAAAGGGCAGGGTCTTTATCATACGAGTCTTTGTATGGAGGATTATCGTGGTTGGGCGTCGATTTATCTCCAACGCAAATGTTAGATTTAGCAAAACGTGTAAACGCATCTGGGACTGGAATAGTATCGAGAGAAGAATTCGAAGTCGCATTTGGTCCCGACGATGATTGGCAGAAAGAGTGGGAGGAAGAAGATCGCGTGAATGTCAACATTGGTAAGAACAACGGCGTCTCCAACATGGATAATAATAACGTGATGGATTCCTTCTATGGTAATAATGACATATATTTGTCGAACAGAGATCCGATCCCGGCTGTGAGTATGAATATGAATAATAGCATTGATACTTTACTCGGCGGTGCTGGTCCGCCGATTCCAAGGTACGACCAAGTGCATGCTGCCCCTATTTCGCCCGCTCAAAAGAAAGTTCACACGACCGCAAACGTTTTGATTGATGATGGTACTGGACTTGGTGATTGGGCATCCATGGGCATGGCCGCGACGCTTCCAGAGATTTCTAAACCAATACCAGCTATTTCATCGACGAAGCTTTCTGGACACGTCCCATCGCGAGATGATCCGTTTGGTCTTGGGAAGAAAACTACCGTCAATGGCAGTGGCGCGCAGCCTCCTCCAGCAAAAGCTCGACAACCGGAGATGCTCGCATTTGAAGATTGGCTTTCGGGAGACGTGCAGCAACCACCTGCGACGACTGTATCCCCGAACAATCGAAATTCTGATTTAATGGGAAATAACATGCGATCGAATAAGTTCGCTTCTGGAGCGGCTGCCATTGAGGACGCGCGAGCGAATATCTCGGCAAAGTCTCTTCATAAAGAATCTGACCGCGAAAAATTACGAAAAGATGCCGCGGCGGATGCAAAACTGACGAGAGATGTCGTTCGCAACTTCTCCGTCTCATTAGTGCATCATAAGAATTTCACTCGCAATTGGAGTTCCGAAGGAACTGGAAGTCGAAAATATGGTACGACTTGGTTTCCCACTGGAGTCGTCGTCGCATTTGCTGCCTCTTCAGATGTTTCAAAACTTTCGAAGAAAGAGAGAATAAACGTTGGATATTTCGCGAGCGATAGCAGAGGTGGGCCAGGATCTGATGGCGCATTTTCGTTCGAAGTCAACGATGGTAGCGCATTCGCTCTCACTGGTTCTCAAAACATGCCAAGAATGATTGAACGCTTATTTCCTTTGCCAGTACGATTTAGGCAGATTTTTGCACAACAATGGAAAGCTTCGAGTTTATTCGCTTGGTTACCGATTGCGCCACCTGGACATATCGCCTTAGGAATGGTTTTCACGACGTCACCGGATGCGCCTTCGATATCAGATACGAACGTTCGGTGCGTTCCAGAGATTTGGTGCGAGCGCCCGTCTATTTCACCAAAGCTTGCGTGGAGTAACGAGGGGTCAGGAGGTGCGCCATGTTCGATATGGAGAGTGAATTCGTTAGGAATGTGTTTTGCCAAAGTTGGGTTTGATGCGCCAAGAGCGGATGAGTTGTGGGACATTAAGCGCGGGAATCTGATCCCGGCTGAAGCTTTGAATTCTATCAGAGTCGACGTCAACGCGAATTCGAATTTGCACAATTATAAGGTTTCTTATGGAGGAAGTGGTATTTCTTCCGATTCTCCTCCGCCGAGAAACAGCGCAAGTGCATATAGACCGTCGAGTTCGGGCTACGGTGCGAGTAGCTTGATTTAGAAAGCGCACGTCGTCGATAGATTTTTTAGATAGATAATAAATAGTATTTTGTTTAATTTCAACCGACCTATTCCTAAAGTTTGTTGTCGCGGACATTTGGACTACTGATATATTCGCGAACGTACTTTAACGAACGGGTTTCACATCATTTTGTTTTTGGAACGCGCTCACATCCCAACGCTTTTACAGAATTCAACAAGTTTCCTTTCCGGAAACTTGTTGACACACGGGATCAAATCGATATTAAATATTACGTGGCGATAAGATACCTCTCGATTTGCCTGATTGAACCGTGCCTGGGGAGTTCACAGCCTTTGCTCCGCGTTCGTTTTGTCGCATACCCGCGTTGGTTGGCGAGTGGTGCGCAAATTGTTCTCTCGCATGCGCGATTCCGGCTTCCATCTCTTGAGCCGCTCTTACGGAATCAGACGAAATTTGCATCTCGCGGTCTGCAGCTGAACGAAACGAGGTTCCCGTTCTAGCCGCTTGAGCTGCGGCGACAGTCGCTGGAGAAGCACCAGAATGTACTTCAAGTTGCGAATGAATGGATGCGAATTTTGACTGAATGTGCTCCATTTGTTCGAGCTCGGCTTCGAGTTTTTGTTGTCTCTCTTCCAAGGCGGCTCTGACTGTCTTGACGTTGAACACTAAATCGAGATTGACATCGAAAGCGTCTTCCATTTCGTTTCTCAAGTGGTGAGAAAAGTCGTTCAAGAGCGGCATTAAGAAGAAGCAGTTGAATTTCAGTTCTACCGATTGCACGACGTAAGTGCGAATGCCAGAATAAATTTGTCTCACGAGCAAGTCAACGACATCCAAAGTGACCTCTTTCATATTTCTGTTCCACAAAGTATTTTCGACCAAATCCATCAACTTTTGGTCCTTTGAAGAAACCTTTGCCAAATCTCTGGACGACGAAGATGATACGCCGCCGCCAGAACTCGCGCCGCCGCCGTATTTGCTCGTTTCGTCCACTCTAGCGTCTGGGTGTAACACTGAACGTAAACCGGACTTGTTGCCAGAGTGCAACGACCACGTAACAAAGTTAGTCGTCGAAAACAAATCTTCTCTGCACTTTTCTTGGCACTCCTTCACTCTTTGATCCACAAATTTCGCGAACGACGAACCAATCTTCTTCAAAAATACTTCGTGTCCGCTCAAAATTCTTCCTTCTTTTTGTAAAAGATACATCGCGACTGGCAACATGCGTCTAGCAATGTGCGCGAGACGGAAACCCAACTGATGAATGAATGGCTCAAACGTATCTTTCGCTCTAGAGACTGCGATGACACACGCCGTGCGCGTGTAGTTCACACCATCGTGAACTTCGTCAACACCGCAAGCGTTGATTATATCTTCTCTCGAAACTTGTGGGCATTGAACTTCACCAACGATTTGTCTGAACTCTTCAATGGCTCTGTGATATTGCGCACCACCAAAAAGTCGCATTTCTGCGTTTGGGATTGGATTTTCGCTGTTCACTGGGCGACCATCGTTACTGACAAAAGCACCGCCTCTGATGTGTTCGTGCGATAACGTCTCGCCAAAGACTCTTGGTGGCGCCGCGAGCGTACCTCGAATCAACTCTGGAATCTTTTCCAAAAAGTGCTGATAAAAATGTCTTCCCTTCTCCTTGAGTTTATCTTGATTCATGTCCGCAAGTTCGCTGATAGTTTCTTCCAACTTGTTCGACGCGTGTCTGTGTTCGCGTTCGAGAACTGGCACAATCGTCGGCACGTTGTCCAAATATCTTTGTTGCAACAGACGTTCAAGAAAGTGTCTCAACTGCGAAAGACCAGTTCTCGTTCTTTCTTGTGGATCGAGACGTCTATCTAAGCGACGCTCGAGTTCGACGATATCCATTTGTTCGCGTTGGACGACCGCTTCGCGGAAATGGTCGTTTGAGCGAAACATCGAGTCTCTGGATAAACCAACTCTTCCAGAAGGAATGGACGTGAAAAATGGTCCGCCACCTAAAACCAAGTGCGATTCGAGCAAATGTCTCGGTGGGTGCATGAACAATTCAACATCAGCCGCTCTCGCGAATTGCGGAATTCTCGTATCAAATTTCGTCGACACGATGACCGTTCTCTTCAAATCTGGGTCGCACTCCATGACGATTTTCCTCGTCGTCGCGTTTGACCAATCCGAGTTATCTTCCAAACATAAGATTATGTAATCTTCGTTGAGCATTTTCGCTCTAACGAGATCTTCAACCATTCTCGATTGTGCTTGCAAACCGTTGAATTTTCTCCCCGGCGCCGCTGAAATTAACCCGGGCGTATCGATAATGGTCAAATTCGGGCAATATTTATACTCAATCTTTACCACGATATCTTTCGCCCAAAACGAATTCTCTTGTTCCAAACGAGCGTTCTCGGATTCAATAAACGCTTGTAATTCAGGCAGCGATAATTCTTCTTCTCTCCCTAAAGTATCATCCTTCACTAAAAAACATCTCGGCTCGACCGCGTTATGGTTATACTTCATATTAATCGCAATCGGCCTTCTCGTTTTAGTGCCTCCACCGACGTGATTGAACTGAAATCCCATCAAAGCTTCGACTAAAGCCGATTTGCCATCAGTTTGATGTCCAACGACTAATACTGCAGGTGAATCAAACGGCTTATCGAATTCTTGCGCCAGCGTATGTAACTGCGAATACGCTTCGTATAACTTTTCGTTCGACGGGTCAAAAAATCTCGGCGCGTGCGTGTTCGCATTCGCCGAAGAAGCTCTTTGCGGGTTCCAATACGTCGATTTTCGTAAATCTTCTTCCGTTTCATCCTAATTATAGAAACCGTATATCATTTAAACCAGTGAGAACACGGAAGCGTAAGCGAGTGCGGTAAAGAAGAGAGCGAGAGAATTGGTCAGTCAAGCTACTATTTGTGTGTGTGTTTTTCTTGAAATTTGAATTTCCAAGAAACAGCTCTTTTTGAGAGAAAGTTCCCCAACGGGCAGAAAATCAAAAATCAAAACTTAATACGAACTTGATTGATGATAGATATACACATACCTGATTCAAATTCGTGTTAACAAACGCATTAGCGGCGGCTTGCGCGGCAGATGATAACGGGGCCATGGATCCAGGTGATAACCCAGTCGCTTTCTTCACCCAGGAATCGGCCGAGTTACGCGTGGTCTGCGATGACATTTTATTGCGCTCTGTCTGCTGTGTTTTTGAAACGGCTAGAAATTCAGAACAACTCTCTCTCTCTCTGTGTCGTTCGCCTGAAACCTAATCGACGAGCTTCTGTTCTCTAAAGAATTGAAACAGAACTCTCTCTCTCTCTCTATCTCTCTCTTTGTGTCGTGTGTCGTGTGTGTGCGTGTACTC
>Ga0302126_10000370_pt1 | contig 30071 bp, 19 predicted proteins | sample CB4_20m_MG_FD_203108 | JGI IMG/M metagenome (GOLD analysis project Ga0302126, IMG submission 203108) | Marine microbial communities from Western Arctic Ocean, Canada - CB4_20m | ecosystem: Environmental > Aquatic > Marine > Oceanic | place: Canada: Western Arctic Ocean | collected 2017-09-24 | reverse complement strand
CGACTAAGAGTCGACTATCATCCATCGGAGCTCATGTCAAACAATAACAAGGCAATCTGGAATGATTTGGTAAAAGCTGGTTTACTGAGCAACGACGAAGAAGAAATCGAGTTCGCTCAGATTGCTCCTGGATCGACCATTTTATCATGGCAAGTCTTTCGCAGAACACATAACAACAGTCCAAGGAGAGGCCAAATTTCAGCGGATCGAATTCATGATACTCTCACCGAGAACGACATCGCGCGTGGAAAACCAGTATTTAACGACTCTCAGTCTATTTTGCAAAATTTTATTTCTTACTCTGGATTTCGCTTGAGAGGTCACCAAACTGGTATTTATGCGCGCAGGTCTCGTGAAAACGATAGCTCGTTGGAGGTTTTTAAAACCAATCGCGCTTACGTCGAATGGGCGGAAGAATCGTTAGTTCCGCTCGTGGCAGTGATCGGTCGCCCGTTTATCGTTCGAATGGGTTCGGATTTTTACGAAAATGGAATTACAGCCGTGAGAGCGTACGGAGCGTTCGGATCCTTGAAAATCTCTGCGGAAGATTTCGCTACCAATGGATTTGTTAGGTTTCCAGCGGATACTTTTAAATCAATGTTGCCTAAAAAATTGACCGGCGGCGGTCTGTTTTGGGTCCAGTTTGAAACCGCGGACGATCGCTGTTCTGCTCCAAAAGCTGCGCTGATTTTGCCAGATTTGCAAACGGCTATAGATACTCACATTGCTTTGTGTAACCTCAGAAATGAGAACGCCATGAGAAGTGCTATTCAAGACATTGGCAGCGTGCTTTTGTTTTCAGAAAGCGGCTATTTGTACGAAGAGGAAATGTACGATCTGTTGCGCGATGTTATTCGTCAGTGCAAATGTTCGCCACTTTTTCAACAGCACGCAAAATCGTTAATCAATGTATTGAAATTAGTCGAAGACGATGTCAAATCGCAAAGGGAAGAGATTGTGCGTTCTCAACAGAAAGTCACTGCAAAACGCCAGAGCAACAACGTGAATTCTTCAAACTATTCACAAGCAAAGTGTATTAGCGAAGCAGAGCCGTACTTTGCTTTTTGCACAAAGTTGCGTGGATACGAATTGTCTGAGAGATTTGATGCGTGGTACGAAAACGATTCCAACCAATTCCGAGTAGCTAATCGTAAAGGAATTTTAGGCTATGGAATTCTTATCTATTTCGTGGCGTTCTTAGTGCACTTTTTTCGTTTCTGTGTTATCTTCAACATCAGCAGGTTTTGGGCAATTTTTTGCAACTTGACGACATTTTATTTCATTCATCGATGGATATTCGGGTCGGGCTTGGGATCTATTGCGACACCATTAAAAATGACTTTAGGATTGTTTTGGACATTCTTTTGGTATGGCAGAGTTATGTATCTTTACATCGATGGAGGAGAGCATTCGGATCGTTCTGAAACTATCATGCTCGGGTGTTATTTTGGCGCTTCTATTTTAGGTTTTGCAGCTTTGAAGACACGTGATGCCATCGTTGGACCACTTTTATTACGAACGATTTTAAGTTACGATAAAATTTACGCGCGCGTGTATGGAATGGTAATGAATGAAGGAGAATTCTCGTTTCATGCGCGAAAGTTGTTCTCAGATCACCTCGCGATCGTATTCGCCTCTACATTTGGGGCGTTATATATGCAGTCCGCAGCAAAGTCGCTGGCCTATAAGCGATGCGAATCGATCGTACGGGAATCGAGAAAAATGAATAATGCCAAGAAGAAGGCTATTTGATCCTTTTTTCCTCGCGAGCGCTCTAAATACTATCGGCGTCGCGCGTCTTCTCAAGCTCAAAACAACGTTTAAAACAAACCTACGTATTTAAAAAATAAATATACAAGTACGGTACTTTGAAGAAAAAAATTGAAGTTCTAGAGAAACAAAAGACGCGGTTAAGTTCGTGTTCGTCATCGTCATCGTCTGAAGAAAAAGAAGATCGCTATTATTATTATTATGATGATATTGCTATTATTTCGAGAAGAAGATCTTCTACGAAAGATCAACAAATCTTCGTCATTGAGCGGTATAGAACGTTCTTGCAATCGAAGAATTTTAGGTTGCCTAGTTGGTTATCAACATTGCGTTCTTCGTAACAAATATCTACCAGTACTAATAATACTAATAATACTAATAATAATTACTATGTATGATAATTGTGCGTCACTCACGAAAATCTGGGTTCTTCGTTTTATTTGGATCTTCTAAACCGAACTCTGTAATAGATTTTGCGTTTGATCTCCAGCCTGGTTTCGCTTTAACTTTTATCTCGAGGAACACGCCTCGTTCTAAGAAAAGTTCTATATCTTTACGTGCCTCTGTCGATAGCTTCTTCATTGCATTTCCTTCTTCACCGACGATTATGCCAACCTGCGATTGACGTTCGACGTAAACAGTCGCTCTAATCAAATCCTTCGCCGGCGGTTTTCGCTCAATCATATCCTCCACCCATACGGACGAACAATATGGGACTTCCTGCGAATAAAGCTCGAATATCTTCTCTCTAATAATCTCTGCAACGAAAAACCTCTCAGGATGTTCGGACAAGTCATCTTTCGAGAAATACGCAGGGCCAATCGGTAACTTCGATTTCGCCCATTTCACGACTTCGTTCACGCCTAAATCATTCAACGCCGAAATCGGGATAACTTCCTCAATGCCATCGATGTTCTTAAAAAATCTCATCGCTTCCTTAATCTTATCCTTATCGTTAATTCTATCGCACTTATTCACGCACACGCACACTGGTATCTTACCCAAAACTTCTTTGTCCACTAAATTCTCGAAGTCTCGCTCTACGCCATCTTTCGCGTCTCCATCGATCATAACAATCAAACAATCAGCAGTATTCACCGACGTCCTCACCGCTCTCAACATCTGTTCATCTAACTTATTAAAGGCCTCTATCATCACCCCAGGCGTATCTAACAAAACTATTTGATGCTCTTCGTCCGATAGAACGCCTAAAATCCTATGCCTAGTCGTCTGTGGTTTCTTCGTCACTATTGATAATTTCACGCCTAAAATTTTGTTCAGCAAAGTCGATTTCCCCGCATTCGGTCGACCGATTATCGCGCAATAACCCGATTTGTGCGTTTTCGATACTTTTGGGAGCAATGCGCCGCCAATGTATGGTAAAACTATCGGTGGCTCTGCATCATCATCATCATCATCATCATCAACATCATCATCATCTTCATCAACTAAACAATCTTCATTGCTTGTCGCTTTTTTAATAATTCGATAAGAGATTCGATGTTTACTACTACTACTTATAATACGATTTCTTTTCTTTTGTGCAGGAGTATTGTGATTATGATTAGCTAAAGAGGATGTTGTTCGCATCATTTTTTTTTAACGTTGATTTTTTGTAAAATCTGATGCCATGCTGCCGCTGCTGATGATGATCGATGAAAGTTTGTTTTAACAACAACACACCTAATTCTAAATATTTATATTTTATTTTATGCTCGAATATACTCTGCGTAACAGGGACATGCTTGAATCTCGTGCTTGATCATCGCATCCATCGTCTTGACTGCGTTGTTTTTGTTCTCGTTTTCTTTGTTGTTGATTTAAGCAGGAGAGAGAGAGGAAGGAGATCGCGTCGCAAAGAGTTGGTGTACTTTGACCATCTCTTGCACGTCCATCAGCAGCAGTCCTCGCGTGCATGGAATTCGATGCGGTAGCAGTCGTAGCAGTCGTAGTCGTAGTCGTAGTCGAGTAGTCGCGGTCGTATTCAGTCGACGGTCTTTTTCGTTTGAGCGTTATTGTTTTATCAAAAAGTTGATGAGAGGTTTGACCCATCTCGGTAAAGAAATTTTAATCGCGCTTTGATGTTTTCGCGTCGTATTTTACACAATTAAATACAGCAGTCAATTAAAATCTCTTTATTTCAGCGAACTGATGTCATCACGTGCACGAACACTTTCATATTTTATGTATATCCATGAAACGATGGACGACTGTACTGACAAGAAAGAAGAAGATATCGAAGAAGATGTAGAAGAACAACCTCAATCGATCGATGAACTAAGAGAGCTTCTTAAATCGTACGAAGAACAACTAATCGAGTTAACAACAAAGTGTAAAAACGGTGCGGATACAAAAGATGACGCTGTCGATGACGACGACGAAGAAGTTAAAAAGGAACTCGTAGAGGTCATTCAGCTCACGAAAGATGTCATTCAAACGCGCTTAGAAGACGAGGAAGAGGAAAACAAAGAAGATAAAGAAAATAGTAAAGTAGTAGAAGGAGAAGAAGAAGAAGAAGAGCGCAGGATTAGAAGAGAACAACTGGAAGAAGATTTAGAGAATTTAAGAGAAGAAGATGAGAAGTTTGAGAGAGAGCAAAAAATTGGTGGTTCGAACGATGATAACGATGATAACACGAAACAACAAGAACAGCAACAACAACCGAAGAACTTGTTATACGAAGGCGCGGATGACAAGCCTACGTATGACGAAGAAGGAAATTTGATCGTCCCGAAACGGTTATTGATTAAAGACGACGACGATAAAGTCACAAGAGATAGGAAATTGAAGCAATTGAAGGCGTTTAAGCAAAGGCAGAAGCAGAAAGCGGTTGTCAGTGAACATGCGAAGAGAGCGAGTAGTTGGAACGATTTCAAGACTAAAAGCTCAAAGAAGAAGAAACGATTGGATTCAATGTCCAGCGGCGTGTTCAAGAAGAAGTCGATGTTTTCGAAAGATTAGAGTTTAGAGTTATGGTAAAATGATAGGAGTACAGTACTGTATCTTTTCGTATCTAGATTATTATATTACACACTTTAAATACCTTTTTCCATCTCTCTCTATATATAACAAACACACATCCTCTTCTTATTCTTCAAATTCGTTTTTCAATTATTCTATTCTCTCTCTTTTTGTCTCTCTCGTTGTTATTAGTTTTCCTCTATAAGTATTTCTCATCGCGCTTTTTGGAACATCAAAAGTCAAACGACCAATCTCTCTCTCTCTCTCTCTCTCTCTGTCTTTCCTCTCTCGTTGTTCATCGAATGCTTTCTCTTCTTCTTCATCTTCTTCTTATTATTAATGTTATTTATTATTATTATTATTATTATTATTATTATTATTATTGCTATCTATTACACTCCCCTGTATGTATGTATGTATGTATGTATATATATCCCCTCTCTCTCTCTCTCTCTAGATCCGTTTTTGTTGTTTTCATTAAATAAAAAAACAAAAACGTTCGTTACAAAGTCGCGTACTTTCTTGTCCACTCTCGAGCTAAATCTTCGTACCTCGCTCGATCCGTCTTATAAATGTGCGCAATTTCTGGAACCAAAGGGTCATCTGGATTTGGGTCGCACAACAATGAACAAATCGATAACAAAACCTTTGAAATCGTCAATGCTGGCGACCATTGCTCTTTCAAAATGTCCAAACAAATCGACCCGTGACTGTTCACGTTCGGGTGATACACTTTTGTCTTGAAATTAACCTTTGGTGGTTTGAACGGGTAATCCGGCGGGAAGTGGATCGCTACGAAGAACAAGCCGCCTTGATAAGGAGAATCAGCCGGGCCGATGATTGTCGCGTCCCAGTGGAATATGTCATCCTCTGATCGAGGCCCGGCAGAACAAGACGTCGGCGGGTCTTTTTGTAAATCTATATAATTAATTAATTAGTAAGTATGTATTAAAAGAAGAAGAAAAAGAAGAAGAAACTATTTTTTTCCTCGACAAAGTCAAGAAGTAGGAAGAAGAAGAGTTGACACGCCTCTCTCTCCCTCTTTTCTTTCGGTCAAGACGCGAGACGAGAATCTGAGCGCGACTATTTACGACGAAACAGTAAATACGCGAAGATCTACGCTAAAAACGAGCTTAAAAAACGAACGCGAATACTATTTTGTCATTCAAATCACGTACCGACGAGTTCTTTCGTGATTCTCTTCGAAGCCATTTTTTTAATAATAGATTGTCGTGATTTGTCTTTTCTCTGTTAGTTATGTATGAAGCGTTAGAAAGTTCTTTCGCGATTTCTTCTTCTTTCTTTTGTATGTGTACGTGTGATTCAAACGCGAATTATTTCAGCAAATGAATGAGCTAATATAGGATTCTAATAGTATATTTACACTTAATTGTTTATTGTATTAGCGCGTTTATTAATTTTTTTATTAATAGTTTTTATGGCGTGTGAATGTTTCGTGGGCGTCGTTCTTACAGCGTGTGAAAAGGCTTCTGTATGCACTGCACGCAGCTCTGCCATCTGCTCCTCTGCATCAGCTGGCTATTTTTTGGCTTTATATTTACTATACATTCTTCAACTTTCGCGTTCTTCATCGCAGTGCTTTAAGACGTTCCTTAACTTGAACGAACATGTCGCACGAACGAGCTCGCCGACGCGCTTGATTCCTCCACGACACTTTGCCAGAATTTTCGATAACTCGTTCGAGAACGCCTTCAAAGCGAGCGAGCGTATGAACTGTCTATCTCGTCTCGAAAGTTTTCCTCCAACCAACTCTATTGCTATCGCTGGAGTGATAACCAGTATATACCTATATTTCTTCTTCTTCAACTTTTACCGCAGTACTTAAGATGTTCCTTAACTTGAACGAAACAGTCGCACGAACGAGCTCACCGACGCGCTTGATTCCTCCACGACGCTTTGCTAGAATTTTCGATAACTCGTTCGAGAACGCCTTTAAAGCGAGCGAGCGTATGAACTGTTTATCTCGTCTCGAAAGTTTTCCTCCAACTCTATTGCTACCGCTGGAGTTATTTTCGCGTTCGCGTTCGTTTATGTACTTCTCGCGGAGTTTTTCACACCTGAGAAGCGATTTTGCAATTTGTGAATTCGTTTGTGTCGTGTTTTGGTGGTCGTCTTGGATTGTTTTTGATTTCAAGTCCTCAAATAGTTTACAGAGCTCTAGCCATTCGCGAGTTTCTTCTTCGATCGAAGAGAGCGAGTCTCCACGCATTGTTGCTGAAATCTCTTCTTCGTCGTCATCGTCTTCGGCAATTATTGAAAAACCTCCGTTGCGATTTGTAGTAGTATCGAGCGTAGTGGAAGATCGAGCGTAGGGTATCTCAAACTGAAAGAGATATCGCCGATTCTTTGCAACTTTGAGGAATACCCATTCGGAGACACGAATATCGGAATCTTCAATTTCAACCGAGCCTCCAATATCGTCTGAATCATCGATTCTCGCAACCATAGGAAGTTTTTGTTTTTGTTGAAGTTGTTCAGTAGTATTTTTTACTATCTTCTTTTTCTTATTCAATCTCGAAAGCATCACGTTTGTATTATCTTTCTGCTTCTGTCCTGTTTCGATATCTGAAAAAGAAGAAGAAGCCAAAGAAGATGATCTATTGCTTGCCCCAGTGATTATAGCAACGCACTCTTTCCACGCGGCGAGGATGTTTGCTTCGGTCAAAGCACCATCGCTAGCGATTCGAAACGCGGCATAAAAATCTTCGCGAGATAAGCCAAAGGGAGATGGCATCGAATTCGCATCTTCGCAATGCATTGCTCGAAAGAGTAAAAGCAGCGCGCGAGTGTTGCGTTTAGAGCGTTTCTCGTGTTCAATCATCAAAATTGAAACGACATCGTCGGCATCTACGGTAGTTCCGGTTCGAATTTTGTTCTTATTCACGTGCGTCGCCGCGAGCGTAGATGAAGACGACGATGCTAGTTCTGGTTTCACACCGCGTTGGAATAAGAACGCTCGCGCTAGTGCATCCATTTTCTCCTTTTCTGTCAATGTACTGCCAGCTGCAGTAAAAGTTTGATTGATGTTTCTCGAAACTATTTTTGCGAGAGATTTTTCATTGGCTAAAACATCTGGAAGAAGCGTTTTGACCGCCTCGCATGCGTGCGAGAAAGTCACTTTGCCGCTATCGTCGAAATTCATCATATTCGTTTTTTGGTTACTCGGACCTGCTGTTTGTCCGTTTGCGTTTTTATTGTTGTTGTTGACTTTAATTGATTTACCATTTGCGGATTCGTTTTCTGGGAAGAGAGCGTTAATATTATGACCGGGTGCTAAGGAATCGAGAACCTTTAGATAAAAGTCGAACGTTTCTCTGCCACCATCAAAGTGATCGTTGCAATTATTGTTATTTTTGAACATAATGTCGTTACCGCTACTATTATTACTGTTGTTGTTGTTATTATTATTATTCGCCTCACCACTTGTTGTGATACCACAACTCTCGTCACAGGTGGTATTTCCGAGTAGTCCACAAAACGCAGCAAACTGCCTGATTTTTAACGACGACGTCGAGTGTGCTTTGCACGATGCAATTAAGTCTAAGCAGTTGGTTTCAGCAAGTTGACGTAAGCCGTATCGATGTACGTGCCATTCGTACGCAAAACATGCGAGATCAGAATTCCCATTATTAGTATTATTATTAGTGGCAGAAGCTGACGAGGAAGAAGTTTGTTGATCTTTCTCGGCGGCAATTTTATCCGAATAGATCTGCGCAACTGTCCTAAGACACCAAGATTTTGGTTTTTCGCGACCGATTATCTTTGATGTTTGTACGAGTCTTGCGAATCCACCGAGTGAAGAAATTTTCGTCGAAGCTTTGTTTTTTTTATCGATACTACCGTTTGCGTCTCTCTCTCTTCTTTTTTTATCTTTCGAAAGTTTGTGAATACCATTCGCATCGCTGCTTTCATTATCATTATCCACTAAAGTGTAATCTAACTCTCCTCTTCCAGTTGTTTGCGTATCGATGTCGACTGTTTCGAAATACATTCCAAAATACGCGTTATTACTATTTTCTCCTCCTCCGGTTAACATCAAACGACGGCACGTTTGCGTATCAACTTCCACTGGTTTACCGCGAGGAGATTTTGAGAGCACTATTCGTAATTTATCTTCGGCGTACTGCAGAGATTCTTTCGAATCGTCCCGCGCATCTAACGCGAGCGCGAGCTTCTTCTCTAAAACCATCGTCTGCGCTCGAATTTCTCGAAACATTGTCTCCTTCAAATGCTTCAACTCTGCTCGCGATTTTATCAATGCGTCGCGTTCGACGTCTCGCCTATTTTTTCGTTCATTTGATATTTCTTGCCATCGCATTTTTGCACTCGTAAACTCGCTCGATATCTTCTCGTTTAATTTATTCACTCGAGTCTTTTCCCTTCGAGTATTTGCCAAGTTTTTTGCAAGCGCAATTTTCTCCTCCGAGTCTCGTTCCGATTGCGTTGCTGCAAAATCACGCATCACTTCCAATCTTCTATTTTCCAATATCGCTTCTTCCAATTTTTGATCTTTCAGTTCGATGATATCTCTGTATCTATCTAGAACGGCATCGACGAGTTCTCCTCGGTCTCGACATTGCGCGTGGATTTGACGACTCGTTTCTCTTGCAATCGTCTCTAAAGTTTTCATTTTTCTTCTATTACTATGAGAATCATCATCATCATCAGTTTTCTTTCTTTGTTGTTGTTGCTCGAGAAGAATCGGTCTCGTCTTAAATGTTATCAATGATGATGATCGTTCATCTCCTTTTCGCTCGTGCTCGTCATCAGCCTCTGGCCATTTTTCCTCCAACGTCTCCAACAACCGTCTCGCCATCGCTCGCGACGCAGGTTCAGGTCCTCTGCGATCGATCCACGTCAAAACCTTGTTGTTGTTGTTGTTATTAATTTCCCTATTTTGTTCTTTATTTATTAACACTATTCTTTTCTTTTTCTTATCGATATCGAGTTTAAATTTTTGCGAGATCTCGCGTTCTTTTCGTTTTTCGTTCAAAAGCTTCTCTACTCTATCGATCTCTCGTTTGATCGTTTCGATGTTCTCATGATCACAATCATAATCACGATCATTCGTTCTATTCTTTCGTCGATTGCTTATTTTTTCTTCATCATCCTCTCTTTTCATCGTCGTCCTCTGCGTTCTCTGTTTTCCTTCGCGCGCACTGCGCATGTTTTTTACATCTTTTAATGGGCCATTATCTTCCCCATCCTCGTCGTCGTCAGTCAAAGCGATGATGCGTTCTGTGCACTTACGCGCGTGCGACCATCTGAACGGCTGCTCGTCGTAAGAAGCAAACGAAGTCGTAGGTTCATGTCTCCTGCGTGACATTATGTACTATATATGTTTATAGAATATATACATATAGTTCTCTCGTACGTACGCGTTAACTTATTTACTGCGCGCATTATTAACAGACATCGTAATAAATTTAATTATCGTTCATCAGTTTATTTTTAGAAGAAACCCTAAACGCCCCAAATCAGCCGATGCTGTCTTTTTTTCCTCGTACACTTTTTGTATCATCAGATATCACAAAAAGGACGTCTGAAAAGATATGAACGAATAATAGTAATAGTAATAGTAATAACAAACCCTCTTCCGATCTCTTTCCGACTTTCTCTGTCTAATAATACGATATGGACAAAATTATTTGTCGAGAGTGTTTTTTCATGAAGACGACTTTGAAGACGACGACGACGACGACGATGAGAAGAAGGAGAAGGAGAAGAAGCGAGAAGAGATGTTTAAGAGCGAAGGAAGAATTTGAGGAAGAAGAAAAGAGAGAAGAAATACAGTTCTCGTTCATTGAACAAAGTATCTCGAAGCAGCAGCAAAACAAGATCTTACCAGGTTTATATTTAGTCGCGACGCCGATTGGGAACGTTCTCGATATTTCACAAAGAGCTTTGAAGGTTTTAGAAAGCGCGGATGTGATTTTATGCGAAGACACGAGGAGGACGAGACAACTACTCGATATGTTATCAATCGATCGCAAGAAGCAAATGATACAATATCACGAACATAACTTTTATGATATGAGAGTAGTAATGGGTCAGAGGATTTTGCAAGCGAAGGAGATGAACGAAGTATACGCGTTAGTGTCTGACGCTGGGAATCCGGCGATTAGTGATCCTGGGCAAGATTTAGTCGACGTCGTTTTAGAGTTAGGGGGTACAGTAATTCCAATACCTGGTGCGTCAGCCGTGAACGTGGCTATATTAGGCAGTGGGTTCAAGTGTTCAGATTGGCGCTTTCTCGGATTTCTTCCAGCTAAGAAATCCGAACGCGTAAAAAAGTTAAAAATGTTATCTTTAGAGACGACTTTAATGGTGTTCTTTGTCTCGCCGCATAAGTTAGTAAAATCTTTAGAGGATATTCAAGAAGTGTTTGGGGTTAAAAGACGCGTCTGCGTTTGCAGAGAATTAACGAAAAAACACGAGGAATTTTACAGAGCGACAGTAAGCGAGTGCATTGAAGAATTTTCCAGAGAAAATCGAGCTCGAGGCGAAATAACGCTCGTAATTGAAGGAATCTCTCATGAATTGCGAGCGAAATCGCGCATTGACGAATTCATCTTAGCTCACGCTTCTGTTTCTGTTTCTTTCTCTTCTTCTGCGTCTCTCACGCAACAACAACAATCTTCTGCAAAACAATATTCTCTCGACTCCTCCTCCTCCTCTGAAGAAGAAGAAGAAGAAGAAGAACAAATCCTTGAACGAACGTTGAAACACTTAATGTTCGACGAAAAACAATCCGTCTCCGAAGCCGCTCGAAATTCCTCGCGTCTTTTACCATCCGTAAAACGTCGCCACGCGTACTCAATCGCGCAAAAACTCTTCGCTGCTTCCGATATAGCTTCATAAAAAAAGCTCTCAGTGCTGTTGGGAACGCAGCTAACAGCTAATCCAAAACAATAACTTCACAACTTTCCTACGCGCGCTTCGACTCTAATCCCTTCTCTCCTCTCTCTGCTTCAAAAGAATGGGCTGTTGTACATCGAAACAAGAGGAGTTGAAGAGTACTAAAACCGTAAACTACGACGATCAAAATTCTCCATCTTCATTAATCATCGTAAACAAATCATCATCATCATCATCATCATCATCGCCAAGAGGTCAAACAGAAACAGAAGTGCTCAAAATAACAACGAGTGATGATACGAAGAAGAAGAAGAAGAAGAAATTAACGAACGAACAAGAAACGAATAATATTACTGCGAGTACTAGTGATCATCGTAGTGATTGTGATTATGATTTGAGAGCGATCGAGGAAGATTTAAAACGCAGTATCGGTCTCGATTTAAAATTGAATAAATTTTTATTCCAAAAAGATTGTGAGTACAGAGAAAAAATGTCAGCAAAAGATGATGATGAGAATGATTTCGCGACGATGATGGCATCAGGAGTTCCGTGGCCGAAACAAACCGAAGTAGATGAGAACTATTTAAACGAATTCGAAAAGTATTTGAAGAGCGAGAAGTTTAAGTTTTTAGCGTTCAATGAGCAAACTGAGAAGGATGAACAGAAATGGTATCGAGATAAAAAGACTGGAATGAAATTACAACAAGACCCGTGGGAAGATCACGAGTGGAGTTGTAAGACGGAGTTCGAGTTGTATTTGTTTGTTTTGCAGTATTTACGAGTCGGTGATCACGAAATAGAGAGTAGTAGTAATATTACTACTAAGAGAGTATCGATTGATCATTCGCTTTTAGATAAACAACAAACTGAAGAAGAACGAGAGCTATGCGCGAAATTGAAAAACGTGCATTTTCCAGATACGAGAAAGATGGAAGATGAAGACCGTTTGATGTATTTGTTCAAAGCGCTTGGGATTCAGTACATAAACCATCCTTTGTTTTATTTCGCCGTGAACTTATTTGAAGGCGTAGTTTCAGATACCGGTATAGAGGATAGAGATGAGAAAGATTATTGCGAAAGATGCGAGAAATTTCTCTATAGAATGCTAGACGGATGTCAAGGTGCGGTGTTTACAAAGTTTAAAGATAAAAGCGTTAGTTATGGCATGACGCACGTCATGGATTCGCAGCATTTAGGCGCCGCGGCGTACATGAAGGCGTACATTAACACTCGTTTTTTGAAACGGTTCCCGATACAAACGAATTTTATAAATCCGAAATTAGACAATAGAGATGAAAGGATTCGGCTATCGAGAGATTTTGCTCATAAAATGCGCGCGTTTACGTTTGTGGAAGCGAGCAAAGCACACCCGGCGGCTTTGATGCTTTCGTTCCCAGATAACGACGCGTTCAAGGATTTGTTATCCGTAGAGACGCCAGATTGTTGGCACGCTTTGAACCACTTTTATGAGTGGACCGTGGCGCAACCGAACCGAACGAAACCAAAAGATAAAAGGTTACAAACGCCTCCAATTTTGATAGCAGATATTAAAAACTTGTCTTTGTTTAGCTGTAACAAGAAAAACATCGCTCGATTGGCAAACACGTTTAGAGTGGCAATGTTTCATCCAGAGCCGTTTGGTAAATTTGTCATCGCAAACGCTCCAATGTCAGTCATGGCATTGTTCTCGTTCGGTAAGTTATTCATGTCCGAATCAGCGAGGTTGAAATTTGTGATGACAGGATCAAGTCTTTCAAAAGCGTTGAAACAGGCGTGGAAATTAGAGACGAAGGATATACCGCAATGTTGTGGCGGGGAAGAATTCCCATCAAAAGCGCTATCCGTGGAAGAGATTTTAACGAGCGACAAACATTGGCTACATCAGAAAGAGGCAATTGAGCGAACGAGGAAGCGGTATCCGGAATTTTTCGCGAAATTTGCAGAGACATATGGTGGAGAAAATGATGCGCAATTAACGAAAAAACGCGAGTCGCTTCTCTCGCGCAAATCCTCTTCGTTAGCGAATCGCCAACCGCCATCATCGTCTAAAGTCGACAGCCGTTCTGAATCTAATGCTGAACAGATTGCGTTACATTCTACTACGACGTCAAAGTTATCACCATCAATAACGACAACTGAAGAGGAGGAAATTTCTCGTACGAAGTTTAGTGTGTCTTTGTTTCTGTGTATATTCCTCGCTTCGTTCATGTCGTTGTTGTTCAAAACGTACATGTATATTGTTTTCCACCACGATAGACGTAATTAAGTAGTAGATAGAGCCTCTTTGTATTACTAGTAGTAAATTTAATAAATATATTTTTTATTTAATGAAAGAGAAAACTAATGATGTGAATGTGCGTGTCCGTGATGCTGACGTCCAAACGCGCTTCTCTTTGCCGCCTCAACTCTCTCTTGAATAGCCTCACGATCGTAACCTTGGTCATAAAGCTGTTTTTGCATTTCGTTTTCTAAAATTTCCATCGCTTCCCCGAGAAGTTTGAAGTTTGTCTCGGCTTGCGCCTTTTCTTCGTCAGTCGCGTCGTTGGAAATTCTATCCGGATGAAATTGCATCGCCTTCTTCTTGTACGCTTGCTTGACTTCTATCGCACTAGCGAGAGATGTAATTCCTAAGAGCTCGTAATAGTCGACGCGTTCTATTTTTCTCGCTTCAAAAGTAGCTTTTTCAATCCTAGATTTCGTCTCGGCATCATCAGGAAGTAGTTTTTGCAAACACTCGAGGACTTCGATTGCTTTCCTTGGTGCCTTGAGTTTCAAGTGAGCGTTTGCTAACGTAAAATACGCTGGTTTATAATCATCAATTGCAGCGATCGCGTTTTCTGCGTCCTCGCGGCACTTTTCAGGTTTATTCAAGCGTAAATAAGAGTTTGCTCTCTCAACCAAAATCCTAGCGTATAAAGGGCAACGTTTCGGAATGAAGTCGTTCTCATCTAATGATGCGGTAAAAAAGTCAACTGCTTCAGAAAACTCCCTATTCTCATGCGCTAATCTCCCGCTTTCTAATTGCAATTTGATTTTTTTTGCGTCTTTGAAGTGTCGCATCGTTTGAGTATCATCCGGCGCTTGTGATAGACAATGTTTGAAAAATTTAATCCCGTTTTCGAAATCGCCGTCGGCGGATAAGCATAACGCTCTTCCTCTTAAGGCGTGCGCATCGACTCTCGAATCGTCTCTTCTAATAATATCCAACGTCAATTTCAACGTTTGCGTTAAATTTAAACCAATAGAAAGCATACATCTCGCTCGATCGATGTCCGCACTTTCACAGCCGCTATCCATCATCATTTGATACTTCTCAATCGCTTTTTCATAACGTTTTTGTTCTTCGTCTTTTTTCGCTTCTTTCGCTAAATCTGCGAGGTTCTTAGCTTGTTGGAACATGAAAGAAGGGACGTCATTAGCGACGTCTGGCCTTAATTGCACTGCGCTAACAGCGGCGTCGTATTGGCCGGCTCTAATTAGAACACGCATCAATTCAATAGTCGCCCAAAATTTAGCCCGTTCTTCTCTCACTTGTCCACCAGATACTCTCACTCTCACTATTTCTGTAACCGAATTAGCTACGTCATAAGCTTCTCTAATATCCTTAATGCTCTCGTTGAACGCGTGCATGTTTTCCCAACACTGCGCGCGTCCAAGTAACGCCTCGCAAGTCTTCTCTAAGCTCAACGATTTACTATAAACCTGTAACGCTTCGCGATAGTTCTTACTGTCATAGTAATTACCGGCTTGTTCTAATAGTCCTTTCTTGTCTCCAGATGAGTCTTGTTGTTGCGATGTAGATGAAGTATTCTTTTGCTGCGTCGTCTCAGTCTCGGTCTTATGATGCGCATCGACAGAAGTCAAGTGCTTCGCGACTTCGCTCACGCTGCCTATCCACGCACATTTATTATTATTATCGTCATCTAAAGGACATCGAACGCGAATGTTCTCATAAATTCTCGCCGCAATCTTCGAATGCTTATCTAGATCGACACCTTGGCAATTCGCGCAAGATTGGTTACAGGTCGGACACGTCTGTTTCCCACCATGCTGAAACCACTGCTCTAAACAGAACGCGCAGAACACGTGTTCGTTCTTGCACTGCGCGACTACTGGGTGTTCCGATAAATCGGAGCATATTTTGCATATGAACTCTGAGACGTTGTCCGATATAACTTTTTGGGCAACGAAACCCATTTTTTTGTTTCCTATATACTACGCTGCTCGCTGATTTTAGTACGCGTTCGATATCACGACGACGACGTCGTACGCCGCGTGTTTATGATTTCTCAATCTCTCTTAATCTCGTTCTTTGTTATTATTACTATTTATTTCTTCGCTTTATTGAACAACCAACCGAAAATTAAGGCCTCGGTTAATAGCAGAACTGCCTCTGTTAGCATTCAATAGTTAGAGAAGAAGAAGAAGAATAAATTGTCAAGTTCGAATGGAGAAGATTATTGTCGATTTGTTCTTGTTTTTGTTGTTGTCGTTGTTGTGCGCGGATTCGTGCGAGGAAAATCCAAAAGAAGAAAAGTGATAAAAAAAAGAAGAAAAGTTAAAAAGAAGAAAAGCTAAAAAGAGAAAAAGATATTAAAAAACGCGGCTGAAAAAAACATCAGAACCGGCTTCGTCACAAAAACAAGGAAGGAAGTTGGACATGCGAGGTAAATAATTTTCTATTCGTAATACTAATCTCTCTCTCTCTTGACGAAATATGTATGCATGTATGTATATATAAGTAAATTCTAAAGACAGAGTTATTGATAGTTTTTATGATCGTTTAGCTTTCGCGCTTTAGTTCTCTAGAGCGTATTCCGCGTTCGCTCTGGAATCGTACGAATTCACGACAGGGCTCTCTCATATAAGACACACACAAGGCGAAAACATTCTCGGTTTTCTAATCTCCGCGTTTTTTCATGACATGCGCGAATAAGAAACAGCGTATTAGTGAACATAAATTGATCGTAGGGATTATTTGTGATGTCTTTATGCAATCTGTTTAATTAAATCGTCATCGATCGAGAGAGAGAGAGAGTTTGCTCGTTTATTATTTCTTCATCTTCTTTTTAGGAAAGACCTTGTTTTCATCATCTGTATACTGACCATAATCTGTCTTCCCTCAACAGCCAAGTGGAAGAAGAAACGCACGAGAAGATTAAAACGCAAGCGCCGCAAGATGCGCATGAGATCTAAGTAATCTTCGAACACTCTATTTGAGAATCAACATAATATAAGCAATCGAATTAGATAGAGTATTTTATATAGAAGACAAATAAGAAGAGTGCGTGTGTGCGTGTGTTTATCATCATCACCATCATCGAATATAGCAAAGATTACGAAATAATAGAATCGAGAAAATATATCATCAATAAATAGTTTGATTGATTAGTAGTAATAGTAGTAGTGTGTTTAAGTGAGAAAAACAACAAGAACAACTTCAATTAATTAATAATAAAAATGAGGAAACTAAAACATCACGAGCGCAAGCTCTTGAAGAAGACAAACTTTTTAGCGTGGAAAAACGAAAACAATCACCGCGAGGTTGAAGTCATTCGTAGATACCACGTGCAAGATCGCGAGGAGTACAAGGAATTGAACAAGATTTGCGGCATGGTTACAAAATTAACGAACATGCTTAAACAAATCGATCCTAGAGATCAAGCAAGAGTTGAAATGACAAAGCAGTTATTAGAAAAACTGTATAGCATGGGAGCTATTCCGTCCACAAAGTCTTTGACTTTGTGCGATAAGCTCTCGACGTCGTCCTTTTTGAGAAGGCGTTTATCGGTTGTCATGGTTCGCTTAAAAATGAGCGAAACTTTACGAGAAGCGGTGACGTTTATTGAACAAGGACATGTCAGGGTCGGCCCAAACGTCATCTCCGATCCATCGTTTCACGTTACGAGGAACATGGAAGATTTTGTCACTTGGGTTGATACGTCGAAGATTCGACGTAAAGTCATGGCTTATAACGATAAAGTTGACGATTTTGATCTCTTAGGAGCTTAAGATTGTTCTTCTTCTTCGTCTTCTTCTTCTTCTTATATTAGTTTGTTGTTGTTGTTGAAAGCTTTCCATTCATTTTGATGAGAGGGCTTTTACAGACAACACATTATTAATAATACATCAACCAACAAACATCTCATTCCGTTGGACGATATATTTTTAAACATAAAAAAAACATAAAAAACAAGTTGTTGTTTAGTACTTCAGCAGTTGTGTGATATACAAACATTTACTCTTCTTTACAACGAATCATTTACATAACTACTCTTCTCTTTATTCGTGCGCGCGCTGCATACTTATTCTACTTGTTTCTCTACTCTATATTGTAATCATTATAAATACCATTTATCCAAGATTAGAGGCAAATCACTAACGCTCACAATTTCTTCATCGACGAATAAGGCTTTGTTCTTTTCAGCATATTCAAGCGCTTCCGGTCTCTCTGCCCAAGGCGCACCGCCTCCGGAAACATACTTAACAATTTTAGAATCTCTCACTAAAACCGTTCGGCACTTCATATGTTCTTTCGCGGCTTTACAATCATTGAGAACGTCGTCGCCGACATGTACCCACGATAAACTTAAATCTAAATCATCATAATTTTCTTCGGAGAGAACATCGTTGGCCATTTTCAAAGCTCTTTGAAATGGCCAAATCGACGGTTTCCGAACGGTTTCGCCACACAATCCCTCCAAGTCGATTAATTCGTCGCAAGAGATTTCGAAATCGAAAAACTCTGCTAATCCGCTCGCAGACGCAGACCCTAACCCGTTCGTTATCGAACCAATAACACACTCTGGATACTGCTTTTTAATCTGTTTCAATGAATCTTTCACTCCATCGAACATCAACTCCTCTCCGGCTCTGTTTCTCGCCGGTATCCACGATAAATGATACCCTCTGCTCGCGATACCGACCGCGTCGTGTTCGCACAAATCGCACTCTTCAATCATCGCCTTCGTCGCTGCCGCTATTCGAATACTCGCATAACTCAAACTTTTCAGTGCAGGACTAGCAGTTTCTCTATTACGCTTAAAATTTTGTCTAAAATAATGTTCTATTCTCTCCTCCTTCACTCTTTTCATCATTTTATTCATTTTTTGATGATCATCGATTGGGAAGTTCTGCACTCTCGTCAGTAACCAGTCTATGTAGGCTTGATTTGCTCTAGTGACTACTGCAGTAGTGGGCCATATCGTATCATCTAAGTCGAACGTGATTACTTTCAAGCGATTATTTCGATTTTGATCATTTATTTTTGTCGTCGTCGTCGTCGAAGAAGAAGAAGAAGAAGAAGATGATGATGAAGATGAGTTTAGTAGTTTTAGAGTATCACGTCGACGACGACCGTGACGAAGGTGAATTTTTGTTTCGAACGACGACGACGATGAAAAAGATAAAGAAGCAGAAGAAGGAATGTTTTTGCGTATTACGCTTTGTCTTATTAGCATGAGCGTGATATATATCTATATACGTATATATATAATATATACGTATATATGTATAAATGTGTGAAGTGATGTTGTTCTCTACTATGATGGCATCATCATCAGATGAACTTTGTGCGTCAGAATAACGAGCATCAGGACGATATGTTGAGCGCGTCGTCTCCTTCTCCTTCCTCTTCTTCTTCTTCGTTCTCTCGATATCTCCGCAGATATGAACGAAGACAGAGTATCACGAAAAAGACGAGGACTTTCCCTACGACTGCGATAGCATTATCTCGCTTACCAATATCTTTTACTGCTCATCAGGCTCGTCGCAGTGACCAAGTGCGTCCGATGAGAAGAAGAAGAAGAAGAAGAAGAAGACTGATGGTGAAGAAGACGAGTGAATGCGATGATGATGATAATAGTAATAATGAACGAATCAGAAAAACTTTCGTTTCTTCTTCTTCCTCTTCCTCTTCTTTATCGACGACGACGATGGTGATAGAAATGGATAAATTCGATGCACCGTTACCGAAATTAAGTACTAAACAGGGCGTGTTTTTGATATCAAAATCTTTACTTGTAACCGTTTTAGCGAGTTTTGTGATTTCGATTATATCGAACGACGAACGACAGAAACAGAAAAATTTACAGCAGCTCGTGCAAGTTATAGTGATCTTTACTTGTTCGCTCGTAGCGCAGATTTTGATCTTAAACGAGAGCAGAGAATCAGAGAGATTAGTAGATAACGCGAGAGACGAGAATTCGAGGTTTTCATCGATCGATGGCGTGAACGTGCACCATAAATTCTTTGCAAAGTCTGCGTCGGTGACGAAGGGCGATGGAGAAGAACTGTTGTTTTCGTGCGCGCACGGGTTCGGCGCGAATGTCTCGACTTTTGAGAATTTAGGTTTCGTGGATGCTTTATTGAACAAGTGTACGAACAAGAATGTTTCGATTGTGTGTCACGATTCAGTCGGGTTTGGGTTAACCGAAAGACCTTTGAAAGATTTACAGAAATATACAAAGACGTTCAACGCGAAGTGTTTGAAAGTATTAGCGAAAGAGTACGCAGGTAGTAGTAAAACTAAAGTGGTTTATGTCGGCCATTCTTTAGGTAGTGTTGCGGCAGCTTTGGCTGCAAATGATTCGAATGATAATGAAAATAACAGTGTAGCGGCGGTCGTTTTAATTGCACCCGCGTTTATAGTGAACAAGAAGAAAAAAAAGGTAGATGAAGAAGGAACGACGACGACAGAAACAGAAACAAAAAAGCCACCGCCGCTAAAGAAGAAGATTGTAAAAGAAGACGACGAATTTTACGACGAAGAGCTTTTTAATAGAGTATGCTTATCATCTTTAAAAGCAATTTCGGGATGGTTTAAATCTTTCGCGTTTAATTTAATCGCAAAGCCAATACTTTTCATTGTTTTAAGATCAATCGTTCGTTCGAAGCAGTTTTGGAGAAATGGATTACAAAACGTCGTAGCGAAATCGAAAAAGAATTTAGTGAACGACTCCTGGATCGATTGCTATCGTCGTCCGAGAGCGGTTAGGAACTGGGACAAAGGAATGATAAACTTTGTCGCCGCGTCGTTGAACGACGGTTTCGGCATGGATTTGAAACAAATTTATAAACGAAATATGAGAATCTATGCAGACAAAGCTAAAGAATTCGATATCTCGATGAACCCGATGGACGCTATCGAAGCGAGTTGCTTGAAAAATAACGTCCCGGTGTTAATCGTACACGGAAGAGAGGATAAAGTTGTACCCTTATCGAACTCTGAGAACATTTTCGCTCGATTGATAATGCGGCAAGAAGAAAAAAGTGATACCAATACAAACGTGAAATTAGTAATCATGGAAAATTGCGGGCATTGCCCTCACGAAGAAGATCCCGACGCGTTTGTGCAAATTGTGTCTGACTTTTTAAAAACTTAAATAGCGGATCAGATATAAAAATTGTTTTATGGGTTATGTCATGCGAGTCGTATTGCGGTTATAAGAGCGCGTAGTCAATTGCCAGATGCGTTTGGTGATAAATGATCGTCCTGACTTTGAGGTTACGATTGATCAAACTCGTTTGTCTCAAATACTTACGCTCTCGAAGAACAGTCTGATAATGGTATATCTAGCACACGTCTTTTCTCCCATCATCCTTCAAAAAAACGCATTTAATCTAGTTTGACTCTGCAACAGATTTTATATCATAATAATGTCCGACCACGCCGCTCAACAGAACAACAACAACCCTTCACAATGGGGAATAGGGGAACCGAACACGCCGTACGATTTGAACGAAGATAACTCCGCGAAAGATCCAATCGCTTTCCGTGACGCCTTAATGCTCGATGACGATAAGAGACCAGAGATCGAAAAGGAGAAAGATTTAGCGATGGCTTTGCTAGGCGAAGATGTTGGGAAATTCCAGGAGTGTTTGAAGGATTTAATTGGCAAGGTTAGTGTTTATTTTTCTCTCGTTTGTTCCATACTATTCACTTTGTTTTATATATCGTACTCGTATCGTAACGATCGATGATTATTATTCTCTCTCTGTCTAAAATGCGAGATCGTGTCACACAAACACACACATTATTCATTGGGAAAACAAATTAATGGACGCGCGTGCGAAATATTATGAATACATACATCTTATCACATATTCACACAAATACGTTACAAACACAAACAAACAGATCAAACGCCAACAAGATAACGACCAATCGTTCGACATGCAATCATCGGATTTAATGCGTGCTCGTTGTACAGTACCTCGCGACCCGGTCGTTCTCTACGAAGGCATGCGAAAAGCCGGTCTCCAATACGGCCCTTCGTTCCGCTTACTCTCGCAAGTTTGGATCCCGGAGTCGACGCACATGGAACAGTGCAGAGCTGTTGATGAAGAAAACGCTGATCCAGTTTCGACGTCGTCGAACATCGAAATGGCTAATTAAAATATAGTTTCGCAAAAAAAGAAAAAGTGGTCGTGGTTTTAAAATCTTTTGATCCGCCCTCATTAAAAACACGCGCGAACGAACGAACGAACATATTATAAAACATGCGCCGCTTTAAATTAATTATCGTTTTATTCGCACTTCTTCTCTTCGTAATAAAATCATCTTCCACTGATTGCACTAATACCAATGGAGGCTTTTTCGTCCCAATGCCACCTGAAATACCTAAAGATTTCCAAGGCGATGTTTATGAACATACTCGCAATAATAATAATCGAAGAAAAATGAAGGACGATTACAATTTAAACGAAGAAGAACAAACTTTTGAGTACGAATCTTGTGCTAATGAAAGAGAGAGAAATTTGCGTACTGGACCTGAAGGAGGAGGTTTTCGCGTGTTTCCGAAAATGCCTACAAGCGCAGATGAGGTTGAGGATGAGGATGAGGATGAGGATGAAAATTCCGAAATATCAAAGAGAGATGAAAGATTGAGAGAACTCGTTCGAGAGATGAGAGCGAGAGTGGATTTGTTAGATTCAGGGAATGTAAGAGATTTGAGTGAAAACTTGGGAGAAGTGAGAGAGTATTTGGAGAGCATCGAAAAGGTGTTGGATATACCGACTTCTTCTTCTTCTTCTGCTTCGAGGATGTTTAAAGGCAATGAAAATAGGAAAAAGAGGACAGTAGATATTTATGATAGAAAGTTTGCTAAAAATGAGGATAGTGGCCTTACAAAGACGAAGAAACGACGGTTTATGCGATCTTTTTCTTCTTTTTCTTCTTCTTTGCTGTTGTCTTCTACCGCCGGTGTGTTAGGTACTGACGTTCATAATTCGCGTAGTAAAAAACTTCTTCGATTGGATTCGGTTCAGAAATTCCCGAATCGAATCACTTCGATTAAATTTACGAGACATCGTGATAGAGATTTAAAAATGGAGATTTATGGCGAATTTGTAGAGCAATCGACGAAAGTTGTTCCAAGGATTGACGACGTCGTGCCGAAGATTGCTCTGGTCGGAGATGAGAGAGGCAGTTTATTCGCGTTGGATGTAAAGTCTGGAGAGATTTTAGCTAGGCATGATTATTTAGAGAATGCTCATCATCATTACGCATCTGCAGCGGCGATTACATCGATTGAATCGTACGTCATCATAAGCAACAGTAGTAGTAGTAGTAGTAGTAGTAGTAACAAAAAGTTTAATTCTTTCACGAGAATCGTTTTAGGACGCGCGGGCGGTTCAGTGACATTTTTGACGATGGAAATGAACATGAATGATAATAAGAAGAATGGTGGTCGTATTGTGGCTTCGTTAAAAGATTTCAGTTCGCTCGAGGCGACGACTTTATTCGCAAAGAAGATGAGGAAAGAAGGAACAACATCATCTAAAGCTTCCTCAGAAGCGCTTTCGCGAATAAAACAGAATTCATACAAACTATCATCGGACACCGCTAGAATAGTTGCTTCTCACGTTGCAGTGCTAAGTGACGGTGAGCGTCGCGTTATTTTAGCAAATGGTAAAGGGGAAGTTGTAGTACTGAAAGAATTTGAGGAGAAGGTTGTGATCGATGTAGTAATCTATTCCGCCAATGATGTAGTAGAGACAAAGTTACGAGGAAGAATCGTTTCTTTTCAATCAATAGCGCCATCGGTATCATTGAAATTGAAACAAGAAGAAAGCAGTCTAAAAACGAAAGCAGACGTCGTCGTCGCAGGAATGACATCTGCCGGTGAAGTTTTGCTCGTTTCATTATCTTCTTCTTCTATGAAAAGTAGTACTACTTTCGAGAAAATTACGTGCGACGTTCCTGAGAGGAAAAACAACGTTTTCTCATTAGATGGAGATTTCGAACCCAACAGCAGTAGTGCGACGACGATGACGACTGCTCGCGTTGTTTTAAGTGCATCGAAGCTTGCGTATTTAGAAATCAAGGAGAATGAAGATCAACATTTTAAATGTTCAATTTCGAGAGAACGACCTTTGAAGTTTGGTATTTCACTACGCAAGTCATCTGCTGAGAATAATGATGATGAGAACGATACTACTGCCGCAGAAAATGATGTCAAGGTTGTTTCACTTAGAGACGGTGTGGCTGTTTTTTCAAAATCGTTTGGGATTCGTGCATATGAAACTAATAACGATTTCACGAACTCTAATGATGAATCGGACGACATACTTCTTCTTAAGAAACCGAACGAAAAGAAGTTCGCAAAAGATGGAGCTAAATTTTCGTGGGCAGAAGTTTTATACGACGTAACAGAAGGCGAAGACGCGTACGGCGACGACGACGACGACGATAACGAAAATGATTTACATACAAAAAATGTAGTCGCCACTGGCGACGGCCGTCGAACTATCGCGTTTGCGTTGTCCGATTTCCCATCAGTCTTAGTTTTCTACCGCTGGCAAGGAGGGATGTCTGAAATTGCGCGCACAAAGTTAGTCATGCGCCAACGGCAAAGAGACGCAATTTATTCATCGACTGATGCGATCATTGAAATGTTTGCGAAAATTTTAGAGTCGAAAATAACTGCAACCGCACTCGTCTTTATCGTTGCATATCACACGTATTTTTTCAAAACAACAACAACGACAACATCGAACGCGCAAAAGACAAAAGTAATTAGTAGTTATGAGAAAAATACTGATCCAATAGAATTAAAGAGAGATTCTAGAAAAATTTATCGCGAATTCGATGCGAAGCAGTTTCGAAAAGATCATTTAATGTAACGAAAATGGTTTTTTGAATACGCATATACATAGTAACAACAATCTTTAAGCCTGTTCACTACCGTTATTAGTATTCTTAGCATCTCTCTCTATTCTCGCCTCTAAAATCGCCCTCGCTCTCGCTTTCCTCGTCGCCGCACTCGCTCTCGAATCCTCGACATTAATCGTCGACTTCTTCCACTGTTCGTTCAACTTCAATTGCCTCACAAACTCTAGAACCATTGCATCGTCAAGAACGCCCTTCTCCGACGCTTGCACGAACGCGTTTATTTGCACTAACGTTAGAATGTTCACATCGAGCTCTCTTTCCAACATGAACTCGACCCATCCTCCCTTCTCTAACTTTTCAATTTGCTCTTTCGTCTTATCTTTTTGTAAGCGAGAGAATATCAAATACGGTATAGCGATCGGGAGCACTGTGTATAAGATTATCGAAGTCACGTCGCCAGTGCGAAAGTTCCAGAATCCGACTAAGAATTGTTTCAAATCATCGCTCGTTTGATCTTTCGCTATAGCATCTTTTGCGATCATGAAGTTCGTTGCTATTGCGTATAATGAGATTTGCGTTGAGCTTCGTGTTATCACGATTTCGTCGTTCGTGTTGTTTTTTTTATTAACAGGACTATTTTTAGTCTTGACAGTATCAGCAATAATAATATCTTCTTCGTTTTGGATAAATAGTTTAGGAGAACGATAAGTACTGTTTATTATTATTTTCGTCTTTCGCGAAGAAGATTTAGTACTTCGTCGTCTTAAGAGTGAACGAGAGGTGTTTATTGTTGATCTGTTTTGATGGGCGATCGCGATCATTTTATTATTGTTCAAAAGCGCGCGCGAGTCCGTTGTTGTCTTTGTTGTTACATCGTTCGTTTTCGTAATAAAATTGATTGATGGGAAATCCAGCAGGAATACCAAATTTGGTAATTTCATTTAGGGTTTCATTTCTTAAATGATGTTGAAACACAGTGCTTGATAAGTTTTCCTCTTATTCTCTCTCCATCATAACATACTCTCTCGAAAGGATAACAACAGCAACAAAGAAACGAGAAAGAAACGAACTGATGATGTTTTCGTCTTCTTCTTCTTCTTCTTCTTCTTCTTCTTCGACCTTTTTTTCCTCTCAATCAAGATATCGTTCCTCCTGTTCTCTCTCATTTCAAAGAAAACTACTTAAGCGAAGGAGCGTTCATCTGAAGACTTGTGCGAAACTGTTCTTGAATAATAATAATAATAACAATGAGAATAATAACAATGAGAATAATAGCGATGAGAATAATAATAATAATAGTAATAAATTTGATTTAGCGAGAATGTTCCTCCCATGGGGAGGCTTATCGTTTGGCAGCGTTTTGTTAAGAAAAGAAGACCCATCGTATGAGAGAGAGAGGGACAAAAGATTCAAGAGTTACGCAAAGACGCCAATGAATGTTTTACAATCGTTCGCTATCGCAATTGCAGTGTTCAATGTCCCTTTGATGTGCGATGTTTTAAGTAAAGTGAACCCGTCGATGAACGCTATCGTAGAAGCCGTTGCGTTAGGATTTAATCAGAACATTTTCATAAAATGTTCAACGGCAATTTTTAAGATTTGCGTCTTGTGCGTCATCGTTTCGCAAATGATTTTGAAGAAACGATTACCGTTAGAGACGCCAATGGTCGTATCGAAGTTGGCGTTTAATATTTTGTTACCGTGTTATTTGTGTACTAGAGTCGCCGGGACTTTAACGAAGACGCCTTTGAATCAATCTTTAATGGTTTTACCGTTTGGGGCGTTAACGCAAGTTCTCGTAGGTACCGTCTGTGGTGTTCTGTTAACGAAAGTAGTCGCTAACGTGAGCGCTTTAAGTACTACTAATAATAAGAAAAATGATAAAGAGAGTAGTAGTAGTAGTAGTAGTAGTAGTAGTAGTGTGGATTCGGTTATGCCAAGACTTGGGCTCGCCGCTTGCGCGTTTGGTAATACGTTTACATTACCTCTCGTTTTCTTAACGGAGGTTTTGGGTTCAGCAAATGCAGATACGATCGCCGGATATATTGCTCTGTATTTATGTGGCTGGACACCTTTATTATGGACCGTTGGTTTTTTAATAATCGCAGGACCGACGATAAATGAATCAATTTTATCCGAAAATAATGTTTTTAAAAAGTTTACATTACAAGCGAGAGAAACTGGGAAACGAATTTTGAACGAACTCGCGAATCCGCCGTTTTTGGCGATGGTTTTAGGCGTTATAATTGGCAGTAATGCTTTTTTGAGAGAGTTGTTAGTACCATGCGCAGCGGCCGCGGCAAAAGTAGTAGTAGTAGTATCCGCTACTGCTACTACTACTTCTTTTCACGTTCCAGAAATTGCAATAATCGGAGGTATCGCAAAAGCTATTTACGAATTAGCCGTGAACGTAGGCGCCGCCGCTTTGCCGATGCAAATGCTCGTTTTAGCCGCCTCTCTTGTTAAGGTCAAAAAAGAAGATTTAGAACAAACGATTGAGCCAGAAGTCGTCATCATTAACGACGCCGTGGATGATGACATTTTTCGCCGCGGTAGCACTATTTCGAGTAGTAGCAGTAGTAGTAGTAGTAGTAGTAGTAGTAGTAGTACTATAGACGTTCGATTAGACAAGGCGTTTACTGGGAAAACGAAAAGAGCGTTCTTGATTGAACAATCAACGGCAATCATCGAACGAATAAGAGCATCGCTCAAAATGGATGAAGCAGAGTTCAAAGCTCTATCAGTCGCTTGCGTCACTCGATTCATCGTTCTACCGATCGTTTGCGTCTCTGGCTTCTTAACCTTAAAGAACTTCTTCCCCGAGCTCATACCGAAGGATAAAATAGCGCAAATGGTTTTATTAACAATGTCGTGCATGCCGGCGGCGCAAAATCTCGTGGTTCTAGCGCAATTACGAGACGAAACTCGCGTTTACGCTCCTCAATTAGCTGGGTTAATGTTGAGGCAGTACATATTTGGTATTTTGCCTTGTACTTTATGGATCACCGCGTTCACTAGAATCGTAGGAGGTTAAGCAATACTTTTTAGCAATACAAGTATAGCTGCAATACTTATTAGTCGCGTGCGTGAGTGAAACAGATAAACATCAGTGATAAATATGTAAATTTTCTCAGCATAAATAGAAAACATTATTGTACGCTGTACTAATATAAATAATATAACGTCAGACATAAAAACAAACCTAAACAATACATAGTAGGTACATAAATTTATACACGCACACATAATCATGTCTCTCTGGACTTTGATCCAAACCGTTCTTCTGATCGCAAACTCTCTCGCGATATTAAACGAGGAGCGATTTTTAGAACCAAAAAATTTAACCCAACGAAGTATCTCGAGCGGCTTCGTGCAACAGAATTCGTTCAAAGGACAAATGATTGGGTTAATATACGCAACGTCGTTCTTAAGGAGTACGTTCATGTATCGTTTTATGTGTCACTGGACTGATTTTTTAGAACCCTCCGTTTTGATCGATTATTAAATTTCATATCTTCTTCTTCTTCTTCTTCTTCTTCTTCTTCTTCTTGAATAATGTGCCTAAAATATATTTATTACACAGTGCCGTTGTTAGCAGCGAATTGCGTAGTGATTTTCGTGAAGGTTTTGTTTGGATGATATCGGGAGATATAAGAACTAAATGTACGAAACATGAAATAGGCGAGACAGAGAGAGAGAGAGAGATTAGATATATTTGTATTTATATGTAATAATTATTAGTGTGAGAGAGGGAGAGATTTGTACGTGTATTTTAGTATGATGATGAGAATTTATGACGTAACTACTACGCCTTTTGAGCGGCTTCTCTCGAAATTGGATCGTTCGGGACTCCAATAGTACACCCAGGTCTTGGACCGTAAGTTTTCCAAAACCCAGCGCTTAGCTTTGCGTTGTTCGCTTTTAACCACTGTTCTGGCATCGCCGTACCAGTTGGTTGCGCCGAGCAATACGGTCTCGATCCAGGTTTGGCCAAATACTGTTGATGGTAATCTTCAGCAAAGTAATACGGGAGCTGGAAATCTTCAGGGATTTCTGAAGTAATTTCACCTCTAGATGACCCTAACGCTTCTTGATACGCTTTTTTACCACTCATTGTAATCGCGTATTGCTCTTTATCTTTGCAGTATACACCCGATCTGTACTGCGTGCCGCTATCGTTGCCTTGTCTCATACCTTGCGTCGGGTCGTGATTCGTAAAATACATTGCGAGCAAATCCGCGAATGAGATGAGTTCGGGATCATATGCAACTTGTACGGCCTCGGTATGCCCAGTGCCTCCAGAACATACTTCCTCGTACGTCGGGTTTTTCGTATACCCGCCGACGTATCCAACCGAAGTCGAGTAAACGCCCGGTAAGCGCCAAAACATCTTCTCCGTACCCCAAAAGCATCCAGTGGCAAACACGCAAGTCTTGATATTCTTCGGGAAATTCTTAATCGAGTTCCCCTAATATATATGTACATATGCATTAGAGAATTAGAGAGAGAGAGTCAGTGTGGGAGTGAAAGAAACATTAGTACTACGCAAGAAACATACAAAACAGAACAAGGATACGAAACAGACCAAAATGCGTCGTGACGTATTTATATCTAAAAATTCTAAACACGTAAACGTACCAAGACATAATGCTGATCACTGACGCGCATCTCCCCATCTCTCCCTTTAATCGCTTGCTCTTTACTTATCATTTGTCCTTTCATTGGTCTTTGCTGTTGCCCTTGACCTTTGATCATTTCCATTAATTTCTGCATCAATTCAGGTTCACCACTTTCCTGTTCGCTCGACGAATTTGTGGAGATAAATGTGCCCCTTTGTTGTTTCAAAGTTCTTCTTTTTATGAGTTGCTTAACGATAGCGCTAGTAGTCGTTTGGTTATATAAATGAGTGCGATTTAGGGCAAGGAAGTTCGTACTAAGCATTTAGATTATTGTAGTTATAATAATAGTAGTAGGTAGCGTGTCGTTTTTGTGTCGTTCAATGAGTATATTTACAATCATATTTACGTACTCTCTCTTAGCGGTTTGCGCGAGAACCGTGCGCGAATGTTTACCTACTACTATAGTTCTCTTCATTCATTCTGTAATACCGAATTGAACGCTCTCTCTCAAACACACACACACACACACTCATAAAAAGATAAAACGCACTACTTGTAATCGATTTTGAGATCGATTAACGCTTGTTTAATTTTCTCGTCTACTATTTTGTTCGCGTCTTTGTTCGATTGCAACAGAGGAATCTCAAACGTTTCGCCAGTGATCATTTCGTATAATAACGCATATTTCGCGCTTAGTTCTATTTTGAGTTCAGTGGGTGCTTCTGGTA
>Ga0302126_10000365_pt1 | contig 30152 bp, 12 predicted proteins | sample CB4_20m_MG_FD_203108 | JGI IMG/M metagenome (GOLD analysis project Ga0302126, IMG submission 203108) | Marine microbial communities from Western Arctic Ocean, Canada - CB4_20m | ecosystem: Environmental > Aquatic > Marine > Oceanic | place: Canada: Western Arctic Ocean | collected 2017-09-24 | reverse complement strand
ACGATTCAGATGTATCGGTTCTAATAAGAGCGATGTCTCTTGAAGACAGCTCTTTATTTGAAGTTCATAAAGATGGTACTGTCAACTTTACAGGCGCGCTTATGCAAAACGGAATTCCGTTTACTGGCGGTGGTCTATTTACAGCTGATAATATAGATAATGCTTATTTTGAGCCAAGAGATTTTACTGCTACAAATCCATCTGGTGGATTTGGTAGAATAGGTGTAGGAACTACTAGATCTAAAGCACGATTTGAAGTACATGGCGGGCCATTCCAGGTTAAAGGTCCATTTAATGGAGAAGCTGGTTATTCTGCCCAAACTTCGGGCGAGATTTCGATGACTAAAGATGCAAGTACTATATATGGTACTTTAACTAATTATGACGAAGCTGATATAGATTCAGATAAAGGCCCAAGATTTTCATTCATTCCTGGTAAAGCTGCAACTCGCGGTGGATATTTTACAAATCATAATGATTATAGCTGGAACAATATTGGCCAGTATTCCGCAGCATTTGGTAAAAATGTTAAAGCTAAAGCTGACTTTAGTTTTGTTGTAGGTGATAGTAGTAGTGTTAACACCGGCGCTACTAATTCAATTGCTATGGGTCAGCGCAATATAGTTAAAGGCGGAAATAACGTATTAATAGGAATGCAAAACTCAGATCGAAGTGGTGGGTTTGCAACAGCAATTGGTGTTAATAGTGTTCTTATTGGTCATAATAATACTACTGCCGGAAACAAAAGCTATATGTTTGGTAGAAACAATATAGCTTTGGCGACTGGTAATCAAACATTGTTAATTGGCGATAATAATAAGTCACTTGGTGGTGATTTTAATAATGTAATTGGTGTTAATAATACAGCCGCTGGAAATTCTTCATTCATATTTGGTTATCAGGATTCGGTCAGCGGTCTTTTAGCGTTTGCTTTTGGTTACGATAATAAAGTTTCTGGTAATCAATCTTTTGCTATAGGTCATGATCAAATTATTCAGGGAGCTAACTCGTTTGCTATTGGTGGCGGTGGTAAAGTTGTCGCCAATAACAGCATGAATATTAGTTTAAGACCATCGGCAGCAACTCCAGGTGCTGGACAACTATCAACTAATACACTTCGGAATATTGTAGGCCAAGTTGATGACGAAAATCTTTTAGCTATTCAAGGTGGTAACGTATCGATTGGTAGAGAATCTGATATGTTTGATGTATCTACTCAAGGTGCTGGTAATTTATTCGTTGGAGGCGATATTCTTTACGGCGGCGATGTAATGAAATTAAATCCGCTTGGCGGACCACCAATCGCCGGCAATCCATTTGAAGACAATGGCGCATTTATTGTTATGGCAACACCAAGGAATATTGGTGTCGGAAAAACAACTCCTAATACAGAATTTGATATTAGAGGTGATTTCCAAGTCGATGGAACTACATCATTAACTTATGCATCCACAGATTCTTCTATATTTGATTCGGCTGGTACCTTTCCAGGTAACACATATAATAATATGTTTATGTATAGCTCAGCAGCTGGGCTTATTAGAGCTGGTAAGGTTCTACTTGAGGAGCATGTAAATTCTGATTTAGGCATCTACTCTATAGGTATGGGTGAAGAGCCTTATGCTAGAGGTAAAAATTCTATATCTCTTGGAGAAAAAAATAAAGTTGGGCAAAGAATAAGTCAAGGAAAGATAGTACTTAGAGGCACTACTACCACTACACAAGGTAAAAACAGTGTTGCTATCGGTAAAGAAAATATTATTTTAACAGATAATAATCTATTTCTTGGCCAAAATAATATTCAAGACTCAATAAATAACGGAACACATCTTTATGCTATAGGTAAAGATAATCTTTTCGGACCAAAGCGGGCAAATACTTCTACAGTAAGAAGTACAAATAAATCTTACGTAATAGGAACAAGTAATACTCTTTATACAAATGGAAGTCAAAATTTTATATTTGGCGAAAGCAATGAAGTTTTCCATGATAATTTTACTAACAATTATATTATTGGCGCTGGTTGGAAAGATTCACATTCCGTCCATCATGTAAATCCACAATATGGTGGAATAACTGGCGGTGGAGCTAAAAATACAACTTTCATAGGTGGAAATGCGTTTATTCCTACAGGATTAGAAAACGGCATTGTGATTATGAAGCCAGCAATTTTCAACGATTCTGGATCAAGTCTTTTTGATAGTGCTCTTGTTAATAAAGGTTTAAATAATACCAATATTATGATTGGTAAAACTGCGCAGGTTGCGCATAATAATTCTGCAATTTATAATTCTGGCTTTAATAGAAAATATACATTAGATATTCACGGTGATGTAAATATTGATAGTGGTGCTACACTTCACATTGGTGGTCTTAATATTAAAGACTTTATTGCTGGAACTGCTCCAACAATTATTGTTACTGGTGTAATAAAAACATCCACAGTTGCTACACAAACGTCAACGTTTACTATTTCTTCAGCTGCAACCGCAAGCGTAGCCATACCTACTGGTACTGGCGGCCATTTACTTGGATCAGCCGGTGGTGGGGGTACTGGATTAGGTGTTAAATTTAGTAACCTTACTGATGGAGCTGGTGGACCTACTAGTAGTTTTAATTATACGCCTGCTGCCGATAATGTATATTTTGTTCAAGAAGTTGACGCTGATAATTTTAATTTATTTACTGATAGAACATGTACTACCGCACTTGATACTTCAAGCGAAACCTTAGTTGTTCCAAGTGCCACCCCAGCTGGATCATATGAAGTTGTAACAGTTGTACAACCTGTTTCTGGCGCTTCAGCAGCATGGGCACTTGATACTACTGGAACAAATTTAACAATTACCACAACAGCAGCTCATGGACTAATAGTAGGTGATGGTGTTAGATTATCAGGTATTACTGGCGGAACATTTACAGATCTAAATGGAAATACATATTTTGTTGGACCTGATACAAATGGTGATGGATTACTAGATGCTGGGCATGCAAATAAATTTGAATTATTTACAGATGATGTATTAACAATTCCAGTTTTAAGCGCAGATTATACTGGAACTCCAGTTACTACTTCAGCAAATTATATTCATGTCATACCTCAACAAAAAACTACTTCAAGTGCTAATTTAAATGTTCTAGGTGCATTAACTGTCGGTGATAGCGCTACTGTAGAAGGGTCAGTTCATTTTAGACAATCTGTTTCAGGCAGTACATTTACAATTGGTGATAATCCTGGTACTGGCGAAAGAATGTCATTTGACAGTTTTGTTGTAAGACCAACTGGTGGACTTATTCCAATTTTAGAAACTCATCTTGATTCGGCATATGTTCAAGCAAGAGTTTCTATTGATAACTTCTGGGCATTAAAAGGTGGCAATCAGCTTATTAATCACCAAAGCCCTAGAACAAATCCAGTCGTAATTAATAAAAATAATATAGATGCTGATGCGGGTTATGAAGAAGTCGATGCAATTGGTAATGCAAGATGGCAATACCAGCTTGATATAGATGGTAAAGTTAGAATAGATATTCCAGTTGATTATGCTTCTAGACCAGCACAAGACGCGGTTTCTGAACTAGCTGCAGTTAATCATAAATCTCCTATTATTACTACTAATCAAGCTGGAAACCCAGCTGCTTGGCCAACTCAAGACTATATCTCAACAATTGTTACTAGTGATTATGTGAAAGATAGAATGAATATTGACTCAGCAATCATTGCTTCTGTCATTGATTCTGGCTATATGAAAACTATTATTAGTCCTAACTATATTCTTAATCATGCTAATGATAGTTCACATTGGAGAAGATCCGCTGATGGCCACACTCTTTATTTTGGCGGACTTGGATTTAATAAAGGTACTAATGTTGCAATTGGTGCAGATAGTGCTCCTATTAGTCTTCCAGGATCTAAGCTATACGTTAAAGGTGATGTAAGAGTTGATTCTGGATTTAGTGCTGGTGGACATAGTGTTATTGAAGGATCTAAGATAACATTAGATGATACATTTGTATATGATTTTACTGTAAATGCGGCTGATAGCTATTTCATCACGCATCCTAATTCACAAATTTATACTCAAGCTGCGCTTTCTTCAATAATGTTAAGCAATACTGATGCTGGTATGGCATATGGTGAATCTGCAGCATCTTTTGCTATCAGTGGAACACCTGGCCTAGACTCAGATTTTATGAGTGTAGTATTAGTTACTCCTAAACTTGTTACTAGTCCATTAAGTAGTGGTTTTGATTCTACTACTCTAACAAAAGGAACGTTTAACGCTATTGGAAATGGAATAGCTACCGGCGATTGGGTTTGGCAAAATGGTACTACTATTCAAATACGTGAGCAATCTATTCCTGGATGGGACAGTATAGGCGTTGATGCTTTAGGTGCTGCACGGGCTGGGATGACACATACTCATTCTATTGACATTATTAATAGGGGTTTACATACCGTATCACACGGTATAAGCGGTAATACACTCAGCGCGTTAAGACTTCAAGATAGTTCAAATACTATGATTGGATCGCCTTCTAAAGGTAAAATTCTTAACTATGTTAAAAATGGCTTAACACACGTATATATTAATGGCGATTTACTTGAATCTGGTGGAGAGAAATGGGAAGAAGTAACTAACTCTCTTATACACATCTATGATTCAGAAAATAATACGAGATTGTCAGTCGGTGATCAGATCAGAATTGAAACAAGAAGCAGAAAGAATGATGCATCTCTTACAATTAAAGGTCCTCTTTCCGTTATTGCCGATAGAAATCTTCGCAATCCACCAATTTTATTAAGTGGTAATTTAAATATTGCTAGCGAAGGTGATAGCGGTTCAGCAAAAGCTACTACACAGTTTACATTTGAAGATAGCGCTATATTTAAAACTGGATTTACATTAGACAGTGGTATTGGTAAAATCCAAAATGGCGGATTGCTATTTGGTTATAAAGAGCGCAGAGCCGATGACGCTTGGGTAGCGGCACATGGTGGAACTGTGTACAACGACCTTGCTGCAAAAACCATGACATCTGGCGAATCTGCTGAATTCTATTTTGGTCCATACTATCCAGGATCTTATGATTCAGCAAGAGGTTTTAATTTAGTTAATCCTTATGTTGGAAGATCTTTTGATTCTAATATTATAAGAATTGTCAATGATGATTATATTGGATCAAGAATTACCGATCCTTGGAATAGAATAGGCACATCTCCGAATCAACAAATATTCTACGATGAAGAAGGTGGAGTGATTATCGGTAAAAGAGATATGATCGATCCATTTGATCAAACTAGATTTGCCGTAGATTCTGGGAATGTATTATTTCTGAGCTCAATCCTAATTGATAGCGCTGATCATCCAAAAGCTGGTATAGTTCCAAGAACAGGCGGTGGTGAACAAATCGATTCTGGCGCAAGATTAATGTGGATTCCTGGCTATGGATCCTTTAGAGCTGGTTATGTCGATGGTAAAAAGGCAACTTGGGATAGTGGAGAAATTGGTATATTCTCACAAGGTATTGGTGCAAATACCTTAGCTACTGATCATTCAACAGCTATCGGTTATAATGTATCTGCTGGTAATGTTGATTATGCTTCTAATGGATATACAAAACAACCGTTACATACTACCAGAGTTGTTTCAATAGGACATACAATTACCAATCCTGGACAATTTAGTGTTGCGGTAGGTAAAGATATTACAAATAGCAATAAGCAAAATTCGCTATCTCTTGGTATCGGTATCACTAACGTAGGAGCAAAAGGTACATCTAAAACAGATGAAGGCGGAGTTGCAATTGGTAAAACACTTGAAACTGGTCGCGGCGTTGTAATTGGTAGAGATATTACTGGCGATGATGGCACTCAAACTGCTTACGTAGATAATACTGCTATTGGATCTTTACTTGTTAATACAAGTAAGAATGCCGTAGTAATTGGATATAATTTAAGTGGTGGAGAAGCAGGATTAAATATTGGTAGAGATAATTATCCTGTTTCTGGAACTACATCACCCGGTAAAAACTCTGTTTTAATAGGTCAAAATAATACTACTGGTGCTAATGGCTTAGCAATAGGCCATAGCTCAGCTGCTGGGAAAAGTGCAGTATCAATTGGTGCAAGCGTTGTTTCAAGCGGTACCACATCTGCTGCAATGGGTATCGGAAGCAAATCATCCGGTAATAACTCGATTGCAATTGGTTTAAATACCGAAGCAACTGGTGCCGGTAGTATATCTTACGGTGTATCTAATACAGCATCTGGCAGAAGTTCCACTATCTTTGGTAGAACTAATATTGGAAATGGTAATACCTCAGTTACATTTGGAGTTAGCAATACCACTGGTAGAGAGTCCAAAGTCTTTGGTACCGATAATACTACTATTTCTCGATCAGAAGTGTTTGGAGTTGCAAATAAAGATACATATAATTTTGCTACAATTTATGGTAGTACTAATGAAACTATAAACAACAATGCTAAAGTTTATGGTATTACTAATAAAAATATCGTATTTGGTTCAGAAATATATGGATCTTCTAATGAGAATTGGTATGCAACAAGAGTATATGGTTCAGACAATGTGAATCTTGCTGGTAGAACCAGTGCCGCAAATGGAGGGCAAGGTAACTATATATTTGGTGGGCAAAACTTACAAACTAAAGGCGGGAATATTTACGGCTCTCGTAATAACATTACTGGATTTGGTGATGCTTACGGAAAAGACAATATAATTACTGATTTTGGTTGGGCTTATGGTGATCTAAATACTATTGTTAATGGAGGTCATGCTTATGGTTACGAAAACACAGTTGACGGCGGTACATCTAATCTTGCTTATGCATTTGGTAATAAAAATAATGTAGGCGAAAATGCCTTTGCGGTTGGTAAAGAAAACGTTGTCAGCAATGGTGGTATGGCTCTAGGATCATACGCGCAAGCTTCGGCTGATGGGTCAGTGGCGATAGGTTCTGGTGTTGGAGTAACTGGAATAAATTCTGTTGCAATTGGTGCATATACAAGTAGTTCTGTATCGGCAACTGTTTCAGATAATAATGTCATAGCTTTGATGGGTGGATCAGTAGGGATTAATAAAACGAATCCTAACACAGCTTATATGGTAGATATTGACGGAAGTATAAATTGGACTGGCGATGCATATCACCATGGTCAAACTCTTTATCATTACATTAGAAACAGTGTTGCTAATCAATCTTGGATAAGATTTAATGCTGATGCGGGATGGGTCAAATCACATATTGATCCTACACACTATCGGGCAACCATGCCAGCATCAATGTATTTTTACAATGATGTAAATACTGGTTATCTTTATACAACTGCTCCAAGAGTCGGGATTAAAACTACATCACCTGGTTATGATTTAGATGTTAATGGTAGTTTAAATGTTCAATCATTATATTGGCAAGGTGATAAAATTCTTGATTCAAATCAAGGCAATCAAGTTTATCTTACACACCAGGTTGCTCAATTTTATATTGGCCCAGATTCTGCTACAGAATATTTTGATTCTGACTACGTATATGAAAGACAAGAGCAATATGGATTCGCAAAAGGTCAAAAGTATTACCAGGCGATTGATCAAAATTATATCATGGCAAATATTGACGACACCGCATATTTAAATTCCGATGAAGGAATCGGTTTAATTAATAAAATATTAGCTGACGGCAAATTCATGCAGCGTGAACTTAGCGGCGTATTTAATGGCAATCTTCCTGGCTTTAAAATGGGTATTGGCCAAATTGCTGATAACAATTATCATTTAATAGTTAAAGGTAATACAAAAGTTGTACCTGGAAATGGCCAAGCCGGAAATTTAGAAATTGGGAATATCGGAGATAATTCTAAGATAATATTGAATGGTGTTACCTTAGATACAGCAAATATTTTATCAAAAGACCTTGGTGGTTATATTGTTGATAAAAACGCTACAACAACTCGATCACCAATACTTTATGATCGCACAGCTCCATCTGGCAACTTTGCACTTGATATAGGCATACCTACTGGTGGCAAAGTTGCAAAAGACGGTATTAATATCGCTGCAGGTATGAAATATTTCATTAATGGTGTTGATATTATTGACGGCATTCTTGATTCAGACTTTATTAACAGAAGAGTACAAAAAGAAGATTTAATTGCTGATGGTAAACTCGACTCAGATCATTTTAAATTTATTATTGATTCTAAATATATTAAATCAATTGCTGATAGTGACTATATCGCATCAATAGCAGATAGCGATTATATTAGATCAATTGCTGATAGCGACTATATTAAATCAGTAGCTGATAGCGATTATATTAAATTTATTGCTAATAATGTTTACATTAAATCAATAGCAGATTCAGATTATATCAGATCAGCAGTAGATTCAGACTATATTAAATCAATTGCTGATAGTGACTATATTAGATCAATTGCCGATAGTGACTATATTAGATCAATTGCCGATAGTGACTATATCAAATCGGTAGCAGATTCAGGTTATATTAAATCAATTGTTGATAGTGATTATATTAAATTTGTAGCTGATAGTGACTATATCAAATCAGTAGCTGATAGTGATTATATTAAATTTGTAGCTGATAGTGATTACATTATTAATATTATTGACAGCGATTACATTAATCGTGTAACTGGAATTGGTACACGGCCTATTGATTTTGGTAGTCATAATATTACATTTAGATCAAGTGCAACTAATACAGGTGCATTACCTAATGCCTCTACACATACTGGTATGGTTGCAGTTACTACAGGTGATAATACTGCAAGAATAGCAAAAAGTGGAAATTGGCAAGGCATTCCGTTAGAAAATACTAACGTAACATTTAACACTATTCTTCCAGGTGCAGATAAATTATTTGATCTTGGTAGTTCAACCGCTGCATGGAAAGATTTATATTTAAGTGGTTCAACTATCCATCTTGGTGGAATAAGAATTAAAGACATTAATAACGTATTTACTACTACTGATTCTTTAGGTGTGGCTCTTCCAATTGATCTAAGTGGAGCAACTACCAAGAATCTTACTGAAGATTCAAATCTATATTATACAGATTTACGGGTTGATAGCAATATTACCGGTAAAGATCTGGATATGGGTGCGAATAAGATCCTATATTCTAATGTTTATGCGGCGCTGAGTGATCTTCCAAGTGCTTCATCTTATCATGGTATGTTTGCTCATGTACATGCAACTGGCAAAGCATATTTTGCTCATGCTGGCGCTTGGCAGGATCTTGCTTCTGGTGCTGATATTACCACTGCTATTAATAATTTAATTGATGGCGCTCCAGCTGCTATGGATACTCTGAATGAGTTTGCAACTGCACTTGGAAATGATGCTAATTTCTCAACTACTATTACAGCTCTTATTGGAGAAAAATATGATTCTGTTGGTATAAGAACATTAGTCGATTCAGATTATGTTCAATCAAGAGTTGTTCCGCAGGGGATTGATAGTTCAGCAGTAAGTGGTATGGTTGATTCAGATTATGTTCAAGCAAGAGGAATAACAACGCTCGGTGCTCTTACAGATGTTAATGCCCCATCTCCAACAAATGGTCAAGCATTAGTATATAATACCGCATCAAGTAAATGGATTCCAGGTGCTGCTTCAGGCGGTGCTGGTAGTGGCCTTGATAGTTCACTCACTATTTCTTTAATTGATAGCGATTATATTCAAGCAAGACAAACTTCAGGTAGTGGTTCTGCCGATAGTGCGACAATACTAGCTTTAATTGATAGTGATTATATTATCGCGCGGGCAGGGCAATCTGCATATTCTAACTTTAGATTTACTGCAACTGCTACTCAAACATCATTTACTGGAAATGATGTTGCTGGTAATACACTTGCTATAAATTCTTCGGGAGTGCAAGCATATCTAAATGGTTTCCACTTATTAAAAGATATTGATTATACCATAACTGGAACAACTACGCTAGTCCTTACTACAGGAGCAGCTTTAGGTGATGACTTAGTTATTACTAGTCTTAATGCTATAGTTGGCGGAGGAGGCGGAGGAGGTCTTAGTAGTAGCGCTGTTGTTAGTATAGTCGATTCTGCTATAGCTGCTCTGGTAGATGTTGCTCCTACAACATTAAATACCTTAAATGAATTAGCCGCGGCTATTAACGATGATTCGAATTATGCTGCTACTACAACTGCAGCTCTTGCAACAAAATTAGATAATACATCTTCAATTACTTTATTAGCTGATGTTCATACAGCTACACCAACTGAAGGTCAAATATTAATTTGGGATAATGGAAATAGTTATTGGGCTCCAGGTGTATTACCAGCTGGCACAGACTCAGCTGCTGTAACTGGAATGATTGATAGTGATTATGTTCAAGCAAGAGCATCAAGTGGAACATTTACAAATGCTGTCAGCTTTGCTAATTATTATTATGTAGCAGATTCTGGTCAAACAGTATTCTCTGGAAATGATGCTAATGGTGAAGCTCTTGCAATTGATACCGCTAATTACCAAGTATTTAATAACGGTATTCGATTAGTATCTGGCATAGATTATACAGTTAATGCTACTGCAAATTCATTAACTTTAAATGGATTTGCTGCTGATTCAGGCGATGATCTCGTAATTAATACTTTATCACAAACTGTTACGCAATCGCATATAGTTGTTGGCGATACGTTTATGAATACCTTTAAGTTTGTTGCTACAAGTGGTCAAACATCATTTACTGGTACAGATGCTAATTCAAAGACATTAGGAATTGATTCGAGTAACTTTAATGTATTCCAAAATGGTATTAAACTTATGGATTCAGATGACTTTACATCTAATCCAATAACCAATACTATTACGCTAACAACAGGTGCTTCCACATCTGATGAAATCACAATTACTGCAATTGAAAATAAAGCTTCAAATGTTACAGTAGATGCTGTAGCGCTTGCTGGATTAGTTGATAGTGCATATATTGCGGCAAGGGTATCTGCCGGGATAGATTCAGCCACAGTAATTTCATTAATTGATAGCGATTATATCTCTGCAAGGGTATCTGCCGGGACAGATTCGGCCACAGTAATTTCATTAATTGATAGCGATTATATCTCTGCAAGAACTACTGCTCTTGGTACTTGGACAGAAGTTACTTCCACACCAGTAACATTACTTACTAATCAAAGATTAATTGTTAATACAAGCACTGTTAAAACAGTTAATCTTCCAGTGGCTGCAACGCTTGGAGATGAAGTTAGAATTATTGATGGAACAGGCCAAGCTGCTACAAATAATATTACAATTGGAAGAAATGGTCATAAAATTGAAGGCGGAGATTCAGATTTAATAGTTGATGTTGATAGAGCAGCATTTGGATTGGTATATTATAACGTAGCTAATGGTTGGTTATTCACAGAGAAATAAAGGACAAAAGTAATGGTATCGAGAGCATCTCTTATCTCAAAAGCATTTGGAAAATCTGGCGCGCTGGCATCAATAGCCGATGAGTCATTAACTGCAGAAAATAGAAAAATAACAGCTAATTCTATGGCGGCAGGTGCTAATGGAATGAAAACTGTCACTGCATTTAGTGAATTAGCATCATTAACAGGAATGAAAGCTGGTGATAATGTTCTTGTAACTAATACTGATAAATTATATATTTTTGATGGCACAGGGTGGTATTTAATTGCTACTATTACAAATGCATCACCATCTGCAATTTCAGGAGTTAATGCAACTTATGATTTAGCGACTGATGGAACCGCGACCACAATTACTGCAGTTTCTGTCGACCCAGAAGGATTTCCATTAACTTGGTCTTATGCAGTCACAACAGGTTCTCTTGGTAGTACAGCAACTGTATCTCAAGCAGATAATGTGTTTACTATTACTCCATCCAGTACAGAAGCACATGCTGGAACTTTTAGTTTAACTTTTAACGTGACTGATGGAGTGAATGGAACTGTAACTGCAGTAAGTGGATTTACATTGGCATTTGCAAGTTGGGCAACACCAGCTATCGCTTTAGAAACGACAGCCGGCGCTGCAAACGGCACTACTTTTTCTCTTAATACTAATGGTAATAGCTTTTGTATTGCGGGTCAAAGTGGCACTTCCTACCCTGCTACAAAATTTTTCATATATAATCGTGCAAATTCTGGGACAAATCACTCATTAGCGCACACCGTTTCATCTACTCATTATGGAGGCAGGCAAGCAGATATGAGTGCAAATGGATTATATGTTGCTGCTATGCATGAGGATAATCAATATCTTGAAATATGGTATTACAATGGTTCGTCATGGACTCAACAATTTAATGCAAGTATTACATCACATACCAATTATGCAACAAGAGCCGCCATTTCTGGCGATGGTTCAACAGTTATGGTAGTAGATCACCAAAGTAGTACTTATGGAAACAGAGCAGGTGCAATTATAGTTTATAAAAGAACTGGTACCAATTGGGCATACGAATCAAAATTTGGACCTCATAGTTTTGTTGATAATGCACAAATGGGCGGTGATAATGCCTTTTCCTATTTTAACTCTGGAATAAGTTTTGACGGTAATGTAATTCATAGTGCATATATGTATCAGGCTCGTGCAGGCGAACACACTATCGCAACTCGCAGTGGATCAACTTGGACGACTAGAGCAGCCATTTATAATTCTGGGACAGGATTAAACGGCGCTATTTCTGGCGATGGAAACACATTTGTGTATGGTAATAAAATTTATGTCACAGCAGATAATTGGGTTAATAATTCTTTACAAGCAACTCTTACTCTCAACCAAACAACACAGATTCGTCCCCATTTAAGTAATGATGGAAATGTTGCTGCATTTGGCCAACAAGGTGGTGGTGGATCATCAAATGGTATAGTAGAATTTTTTAGGCGATCCGGATCAACTTGGACTAAAGAAGGCACTTATACGGGTCCAGCAAACACTCAAATGGGAAGAGATGTGCGATTAAGTGGAGATGGATTAACTGCTTGTGTTTATGGAATTGGATCAGGAGATCTTATGAAAGTATTAGTTCAATAACTGAACCTTAATATATTATCTATTCTAATTATATAAATAGTATTTTATACTATTAAGGAAATTCCTATTGGTAAATTATATTAAAAATTTAATAAGCGATTTATCGCTTCCATCAGATCCGGCTGATATCGATAATATAGCTTTTGTTAAAGAAGACGGATCTATTAGAAGTAAATTAAATTTAAACATCCTCCCTAGTAGGAGCATGTTTTTTTCTGGTCATAATTTATCTAATCCAATCGGCGCGCACTTAAGAATTGATAGCGCATTTAAAGTTCCAATTACTGGTTACGATCAAATTACTGATGATTTTAGTATAGATTTTTGGCAATTTACTACCTTAGATACACGAGATCACGCATCGGTTATTTTTGATATTGTAGAAAATGATTCAAGTATTGGTGAACCAATAAATTTAATTCCAGATAGAAGTCATTCAATTAAAATAGCAGGCGGTGAAGTACAAATTGATAGAGGTGTTAATCCTTACAATGATTCTTGGGGAGGAAGCTCATATTTATTTGGAAAAAGTTTACATGCCACCACCTCACATCCTTCAGGTGGATATACAACTCCTTCAATTTCTCCTATAACAGACACTGTTCATGAAAGAGCATCTCCGGATGGAAAAGATTCTGGGATGTATGCTATATTTTCATCTGATGCACTAAGTTCATCTAAATCAACTCATACTACAATGGGCGCTTGGTATAGAAAAAATGATAATTTAATATCGAATACGACAATAGGCGATAATAAACATACTTATAATACTTCTAATTTTTCCTATCAAAGTCTAGACGACGGCTTAGATAATATTGCAATGGTACATACAGATGGTATTCGTATTAGAGGTTTAGACTGGTCTTATCACGATAGTGCACCATATGAATATAGAATTGGAAATAATTTAAAATGGGAACAAATTACCACTGATATAGATATGACAGCTCCAAAAATGGGTTATCTTTCTGTTAGCGATCCAGTTAAAGAATATGATTATCTCAGTGGCGGGTATTTAGTTCCTGACAGTGATAGACTATATGCCACAAATGATGTTATGAATAGTTCTTATCTTACTGGTAAACGCAATATTATTACTAACAATTTTGATGTTTATAGCGATGCAACTTTTGCTGCGTATTTTTGGATTGATAGTTCACCTATTAATGATAAACTTTTATTTAAAGCGGGTGGTGATGATGAAGCTTTAGAGCTAAAAGTAATTAATTCTGGTGGTGCACCTAAATTAAATCTTTCTGCTGGAAATGGAGCTTTATCATGTGAGTTGCCTTTACCAACTACTTCAGGTAATAATAATATTGAAATAGATTCTGATTATACCGAATATCCAGTTCCGTCTGGAGCCTCTAAAAGAAAAAGAGGAAATAGATGGCATGAAGTAAGATTCTCCGTTAATTTATTTCCAGCAGAAATAACTTTAATGACTAAAAAAATTGGCAATTTGCCAAGTCAACAAGGTTCAAAAAAATATTATCCAAATGGCAGAGACGATATAAGAATATCTAGCCATCGGCCTAATAGTTCTTCAGGACTATTAAGATGGGCTAATAATAATAATACTGGAATAAGTGAATTTAAAGTTTGGAAAAATCAAGCAAATATGGGAGTTAAGCATCAGGGAGATCAAAGGACATATACCTCTGGGTCTGATGCGGTATTAGAGATACACTATGGTCTTCCAGGAAGAGATCCTTTTAGAACAGATAATGTTGGTAATTTATTTTTAAGGTTATTTGAAAAAACTAATTTTGGGTATTCTATTTTAAAAAGTGACGGTGGATTTAATGATAAAGTATTATTAAATAATTGTGGAACACAATCTAGCCCAAATTCAACTGGTAGAATAATTTATTTTGAAATACATAATAAAAATAGTGCAGGAGATCCTAATCAAATCGTCATCGGCATTTCAGATATAATGCGTATTATACCATTTATTGCTTCTACTAATATAGTACATCAAGATACTCCGCATGATGCAGCAGATACAGTCAACGTAATGAATCCAGGGGCCGCTGGAAAGTACGGCGCTGAAATATTAGATAATGCATCTTCTCCAAATTCATATTTATTTCCTTATACTGATGTAGTTACTAAATCTCTAGACAAATCGTTAAGTAGTTTCATAATTGATGAACAAACCGGACAGTTACATACCTTTAAAGATGGCGCTTATATAGGAAGTAAAGATTTTAATCTAAGTCCAGGAACTGATACTATTATGGAATTAGGATTTCAATTTAGAAATACATGGTGGGGCCCTGTCTATAATGTAAATCCAATTGGTGATCAGACATCTGCAATTCAAAGTAACATTGGCACTAGCTATCACCCAGATCCTGCAGTAACGTTTGATCCCCCAGTAGTCTATAACGGCGGATACGACGCCTCAGGCGGGAACCCTGCTCCAAATGGTTTTAGAAATTTTCTTGCAACTGAAGCAGAAAAATATGAAGCAAAGGTTGCTTTTTTAGCAAAAGATTGGGTTTATGATCCAGCTAAATTGATTAACGCAGCAAGAACAGCTACCAGTACTCCAGCTTTTGTTAATGATGGAATATTTAATTCCACTACCGGTAATACGAATCCTAATAACATTAACCCATTTATAGATCATAGTGTTGCGCCGAATACAAATGTAAGAGATTTTTACTTAAAAAATAGCGTATGGGGAACAGGGAAATTTTCTTGGCCACTCGCTGATCACTTAATATATTATAAAGAAGCATATAATCCAGCTACTAGCACAGGGGCAGTTACTAATTTAACAGGTGAAACTGATGAATATAAAAATGCTAGAGCTAGTTGGGCAGGAAGAGTAGCAACACATAAAGGAACTGATCACGGAATTAATAAAGCTAGGTCATATATTTTAAGAACTGGTGGAAGTGTAGTAAGTCATTCCACGGCAGGAGATATAACTTCTGTTATAGCAGGTTTATCTGATGGTAATTGTTTATTGTTAGAACCAGGTAATTATAGCATTACCGCTTCTCCAGGCGGTGCTTTTGGTGTTAACACTAGCGTACCAAAAACAGCTTTACCTAAAGGTACAGATAGTTTATCTACACCTTTTGGTATGAAAAATATTATGATATGCGGTAATACTAATGATATTGCAGCTGTACATATTAATTATGTAGCAAGTGGAAATAATTATGATGGAATTTCTCCTATATTTGGTCCGAATCAAGACGAAAATACAGAATTAGCATTTTTAACATTTAAGAAATTTATACAGACAAAGAAAAATGAAACCGTTGGAGAAACAGCATTATGTTATGCTTCAACTGGAGCAAAAGCATATAAAGTACATTTTGATTTTTCTGGTGCTGATCTTTTCAGTTGGTCGTGGGCTTTAATAAATAATAAGTTTAAGCCAGGTACCCGAAATGTGTTTGAAAAATGTGTGTTTTCAAACTATAAGAATTTAAAAGATGAAGAAGATTATTATAGTGGCATACCATATGCGAACGCTAAAGTTATAGATCCAATATTTTCTAAGGGAAGCGGTATTTCTAATCAAATTCTTGATGGTATAGATCAGCCGAAATTTGACCATACTGAGCTAGAACCTTGGTGGAATACTAACGATTTTAGTTCAATTAATGATTCAAATTTTGTAACTTCACCATTTAAAGGTCATATGAAAGATTTTCATTTATTTAATGATATTGCTGATAATAGAATTTCTAGCGGTAAAGCTGGTGGCTGGAATGTAGTGAACTCAGGAATTAATTTTCATCAACAACTTGACTCATATGTAGTTTATTCATATATTAGATCTCCTAATAGTGGCTCAAGAATTGGACTTCCAGATGATAGTTATGCTTCTTTTCATATTAATAACTGGAATAATGATTTATCTGGTCTCGCTTCAAAAGATTCTTCATTACAAATAATGGGTGGAATCCAAGCAAAAGGCGGTGGGGAACTTAAAGGTGGACCATTACTTTCTTTTGATACGTTAGGTCAGATGGTTGTAGCTAAGAATGTAAACTACAATTATACTGTAGACCAACGTGAATTACTGACAATTCATGCTCAAGATTCTACTTCATTAGCATATGGAAGAAGCGTGAAATGGGTTCATAATGCAATAGTGGTTGAGCAAGATAAAATAAGATTATGGAAAGACGGGGTGCAGATTGACAGTGCTGGAGGCCGAGCTCCATATGGACCATTTATGACCACTCACCTTCCAATAAAAAATTCTAAATTATTTATTGGAGCTGGAAATCAAGTTAAAGGTAGACCATTCAATGATATACCTAAAATAGCTGGAAGTGAACCTAATTTATTTAGAACATATCAAGGTAATATAAAAGATTTTAGAATACAAACCGGAATACAATTTACTGGTGATAGTTTTAATTTAGCTATTACTGATCAAATCACAGCAGTAGGTAATACATTTGCTTTTAATACTATTGCAACTATACCTGGTGTTATACCAAATTCGGGTGTAAGTATTTTTAATCCTATTAGTAAGATAAAAAAAGATACTATTACAGGTGACATAGTAAGAGGTTTTGAATGGAGTCCATATCAGGTTGGAGCAGCATCTATAGAATGGTTTAAGGTTGGAGTTATTAATACAAATAATATAGATTTTAATGCGGATAGTGTAGTAAATAAAACTGATAATGCATTAGATGGTTTGGGTTTAGACATAGATGACGACTCATACGGTTTCTTACATATTAGAAGATCTGATAGCGATTATCCAAGTTGGGAAGAGCTAAAAGAATCTGGAGAAATTGGATACATACCAGGTTTACAATTAAAGCTTAGCATATATAACAAAGATGATAATTTGCAACCTATTGATTGGCAAATAGAAACTTCACAGCTTTTTGAACCAATAGTTGAAACTATTCGAGATAGTACAGACGATTATACTAATTTCTATTTTAATGATTATTTTAGCTCGACTGACTCTTTTGCTTCTAGACCTACGAACGCGTTTTCAACTATTACTGGAAAGAATAAAATTACAAATGAAATGCCAGTATTATATGTAAATGCTGATGGGTTGAAAATGCCCGGTGAGGAAGTAATAATCAATACTGCATATAATAGAAATGAGTTTAATATAGTGAGCACTTCAAACCAATCAGTATTAAGACTTATGTCTATGGATCAAATAGTTCAAGGTGGATTTGGTGCAGAAGGAATTAGTAATTTTGACTCTTATGAAGAAGGCGGTCCATTCTTTGGTATTGCAGATAGTTTTGGAGATCTATTATGAGTATTGTTGATATAGCAAAAGTCAAAGAAAATGGTGGAATAGTTTATTCTCAAAAAGAAAAACAAATTTATCAATATAGTAAATTATCTACTAGTTGGTTTTCAGTAGGAATAATTAATCCACAAAATATAAGTGGCAGTATAGGGCCTAATGGTTTAAATTTTGGTTATGATTCAACTTTTGATACTTTAAAAAGATCAATGTCAACTGGAATAAATTTAACTGGTGTTGATAGCGATGGAAATACTATTACTTGGACACATACTGTTGAAGGGGCAATAAAAACTGTTGTAGCTAGTCCGGATGATATTATAGTAGATGTTAGTGGTACTTCTCCAAGTTTTGATTTAATTCCTAGAAAGAATTTTGGAGATACTTCATTATCAAATGAAATTATATTTAATGGTGTAATTAACGTGTCTGGAGTAGATTCAGCTCCTAAATTTAAAGAAATTAATTCTTTACCATCCATCAATGCCGGATTTACTGCTGATTCATTAGATGAATTAAGATTAAGAAATAATTTTATAGATAATCTTGAAATAAAATATTTTTATAATTGGGAACAAACAACTATTTCTAATTTTAATCATGATAAAGCAATAGAGCTTTCTACATTTACAGTTCCAGATGTACAATTTTTAGAAATTAAAGATGCGCTAAGAACTACTGATCAATACGTTGATATGCAAATTTCCACAGGAAGTTCGGCTGGGTCAATTATCTTTTTATTGGATGATAATCAAAATAGGCTATTATCTTATCCCATGACTAATCCATATTCGTTAAGAGAAATTGATCACTCACAGGAAAAAATATTAAATTTAAAGAATGATAGCTGGAATGCTGAAAATCCATCGGCATTTAAATTTAATAACACTGGTTATAGATTATTTATTTTAGATAAAACATTAAATCAAATAGCAGAATATTGGTTACTTACACCATGGGATATAAACACTGCTATTAGAAAAGACAATTTTAAAACTAATACAACTGAATTAAAAAATATTGAAGATACTTATGTAAGTCCTGATGGAAAATATTATTACACATTAGAAACACCGGTTATAAATCTTGAAGGTGATGGTGGGAACAAAACTTTCGAAGGTAGTAAAGGCATGCCTAAAGTTGTTGATGCTGGTACAATCAAAAGATATACTTTATATGATCCTGGGCAGATACACACACTATCAGTTGATTCAAATGCTATAACAAAATCTTTTGAAACAGGATTTTACACACACACTTTTGCTGAAGATGAAGCGCTGTTGACCACTGCAGCACTAGGGATAACTACAGCAGGTGCAAGTATAAAAAGCATTTTCAACTACGCCGATCCCTACACATACATAGCTACATTTGAACATTATGGTTTGCCTCAATCTATGTGCTTTAATTATGATGGAACTAAAATGTATACTGGTGAAGCTATAGCAGCGTTTGACGGAAAATTTAGACAATATACTCTAACGTCGCCTTGGGATATTAGTACTGCAGTTGCATTTGATTCTGCAACACATGAAATAGGCACTAAAATGAATAATCTATCCATAGAAGATCCAAGTCCTGATTTTGGAGTAGATATATCGCAATCAGATGGATTTGCAACTAGAAGACCGCATGGACCTGAGTCTATAAGATTCAATCCAGATGGAAATAAATTTTATGTATTAAATAAAAAATTAAATCAAATTTATCAATATAATTTAAACATAACAATTGATTCTGATTTATTCAGTATATCAAAATTAACTCAGCCTATCACATCTTTAAGTAAAGAAATTAGTGATGGAGGATGGGATTTAAAAATAGAATTAAATTCTTTAGGTTCTTCTACATCTAAAATTGGACAAGATCTTGGAACATTCAATACTATTAATATTATAGACTCAAGTCAAATGATAGTAGCCGGAGATAAGTATTTACATACGGTTCAATTGAATCAATTTAATTTAGTATCTAGTCTTATACAATCTGATGCTAATGTAAGTATGGATTCTTCAAATTCTATTATTGGGGTTAATATTGTCGAAGACAAAATATTAGTTCATAACGATAGTGGAACAATTAATCAATGGAAGATGACAACAACAAATGATCCCTCAACTGCAGTAAGAGAACACACAAATAAAATTAAAACATTAAATGTTGGAGCAGATGGATACATTATTGACGTAAGTGGTTTAGCAATCGACAGTGATCGATCTAAATTTTACATAGCAAGAAATTCTGGATTTGAAATACACAAGTATAGTTTTAATGCTAATGCTGGTGTTTCTAGTATGTCTCTTGATAGTATATGGGAAGAGGACTCTTTAGGAGTCCTCGGGATGTCTGGACTGAATTTAAGAAATAACACTTTAAATTTTTCTAGTGAAAATAAAATACGTGAAATAGATATCAATCATAATAGACTTAATAGTAGTGTGTTAGATTCTGCTATTTTAACTCTTGCATCTCCATCTCAAGCCGCAGCATTTGGTGTGGATTGGAATGGCGATGGTATTGAATTAATTACTACTGGAAGATCTGATTTATCTTCGACTTCAACAAGTACGGTTCAAAGCTTTGCTGTTAAAAATAATTATAGCATTAAAAGTGTATAAATAGAGTTAACTAAGTAAATAGGATTCAAAGTATGTCGACTAAAGGTAGATCATTAGCTAATTTAACGCCGCATGGATCTTGGATTCCAGATGCTGATTCTGCGTATGATTTAGGGTCATCGACAAAGAAATGGAAATCACTTCATTTGAGTGGTAGTACAATATTTTTAGGAGATAGTGGATCTATTTCAGCAGGTACCGGAGGATCAATCTCTTTACCCGCAATTAGTATTGGTACTGGTGCGAATACTATTAAATTAGAAGCATCTGCGTCTGGTAAACTTGAAACTAAATCTACGGTTGGTGGTGTTGAACAGGCATCAAAACCTGCAGTTGAGCAAATTGAACAACTTGACAATGTCGATTTAACTATTGCGCCAGAAGTATTAGAAATTCAAGTAGCTGATCCAACAGCTGGACATGGCACGGCTTGGATATGGACATGGTTAACAAGTTCTCTTCCTTATGCAAGAACTTCTATTACAAATGCAGTGCAAACAAATGTTCCTCTTTATATGCAAGGTACATATCAAATTAATAACTTTGCAAATACTCAATATGGAAGTATGACACAACGTCATGATTTTAAATTAAAATGGATTGAAGGCGCCGGTGATCAAAATTTAGTAAGTTGGCCAACAACTACGACAGTGAATCATACACATGCAAGTATTAATGGCGGTTCGTCTACTTCAGTACAAAGATTAGCGTTTACAGTGCCATCAAGTATTACACCACCAACTTTGACTGCTCCAACAGTGGCATACACTGTAGCTTCTGGTTCTGGTGTATATACATTTAGCGGAACACGATCAGGAGATAATCCAGAAATAGGCCCGCTGCGTAGAGGCGGTACCTATACATTCAATTTGACTGCAACTGGCCATCCTTTTTACTTGACAACAGATAATGGAACAAATTATGTTTCTGGATCTTATGTCGGAGAATATACGACTGGTGTAACTGGTTCAAGAAATCAAACCGGAGCATTAGTAATTACTGTTCCTGCCGGCGCACCTGATACTTTATACTATCAATGCGGAATTCACTCTTCAATGCGTGGAACAATTGTTATAAAAGATTTAGCAGTAGAAACCAATACAAATGGCAACTATGTAATTTACGGCCAGCATGATCAAGAAAATCATTCTAACGCGATTGAATTAAGACCTATTCCTTCTTTAGTTAATCAAATGTGTATTGTATATGATGCAACAAATAGTAAATTTGTTCCTCAAGATATGGCAACGTATGTAGAAAATACACCTTCATTTAAGAATAAAATTAAAGAAGTTGCTGGTACTGCAACATTAGTTGCTCCGGATGGAACATCATTAGTCGCTTCGGTAAGCATTTATGCGGACGCTACGTATCTTCCAGCGATTGGTAATGTTAATGGCGACTTAGCTTTTGCAGAAAATACTAGTACGTTACATATTTTTAAAACCGGTACGGGCTGGCAAGTAGCAACAGTATCTTCAGGTTTTACAAATCTAGTTCAAAATGGAGCTTTGACAGTTACAACTGGAACTAAAAGATGGTACGCTCCAAAAGCAGTGACTATAAGTAAAATTGTAGCAAGAGTAAATACAGCTCCGGTAGGAGCAGCTATAAATATAACAGTAAAGAAGAATGGCTCATCCGGAGCGACTTTAGTAATTGCTGATGGTGGAACAAAGATTATAAATAGTTCGCCGAGTATAACATTAGCAGAAGATGATTATTTAACAGTAGATATAACTCAAGTCGGAAGTGGCACCGCTGGATCTGATCTTACTGTTACGTTTACATATATATAAATAGAATAAAGTGGAGTCAATATGCAATTTACAAAAACACATGAATATGTGACAAATCAATTGCAGTAACTCATATAATTAGGAGAAAACACGTCATGCCTACAGCATTTTCGGTTAGAAGTCGCGATCTAGAACAAGATACAGAACAATATATTATAACAAACTATACTTGTGAATTAGATAGCAATACAATCAAAGTAAGAGACTCAGACAGTAATATTCTTTGGCTTCAGCCTCATGATTTTAATCTAGACGGAAGTATTCGTGAATGGAGTGCAGAAAACGAAGGCGTATCAGCATTTCAAGAAAATAACAGTCATACACCCGAATAGGAGAAATAAATGGCAAAGATTTTAGATTATCGAGGACAAAACCAAGTTCCGATTTTAATAGAAGATCCTAGAGCAACCAACGATGGATTTTATTTATATGGTGAAAAATATGATAAGAATACACTTGCACCAGAATTAAATAAAAAAATTAACTTTGGCCGTGCAGGCGAAGAGTATCGTGTAGCCATTTATCATGACAATCAACTTATAGCTACTGACAACCAAGCAGTGAAATTTGGAGCGCGATTACAGTTACGAAAAATGACAACTTCTACTTCATGTTTTCCACAAACATCAACTGGAAATACAATTGCAAATGTACAGGATTTTAATCCTTGGAACACTCAAGATACTACATACGAAAAAGGAAGAATTGTTGAAGTTACTAATGGAACAGACAAAACCGTTGATATGAATTGGCGGAATACTACATATGATGATGGAGGCGGGCAATACTGGAGTACTATAAGTGATACTAGCTATCTACATGAACAAGGATCAGTTTCCGATCATAACAAAGCAGGATTTAATGATGTTTGGTGGCATGGAGAAACCGAAACTAATACTGGCACAAGCGGTGTTGGCAATTACAGTACTAGCTCATATCAATATCCAAATTCGGCTTGGATGACAATGGGATACGGCCAATGGCCTGGAAATGCCACTTCAAGGACTCAAAGTACTACAAATATTGGATCTTATTGGCATGCTCAACATCTTGGAAAATCATCTGTAAGTGGTAAACATTTATATTCTACAACCAAGAAACAAGATGCTGCTGCATCAACTATAAACAAAGTTGAGGAAGTTAGTTGGAATAGTAGCACCTGTACTGTTACTACAAAGGCAAACTTTACTGCGGCGCCTGGTTCAACTGGGTCGTCACCCGGTGGTGTCAACATGAATAGTAAATGGTATAATCGTGCAAGTTCACGAACATTTACTGATCCTAGAGATGCTGACAAAAAATTATTTTATTCTCCATATTTTGACACTGCTTATAATTTCCATCCATTTATTATAGGATGGGATACCACCGACGATACATTTACAAGAGAAACTGATATTACTGTAACTGGTGGTCATAGCTCAACTCATTTTGACGGAGGCAATGTTTATAGTCACAATCTTACTTATGGCGGTACCACAATCTATAACGAAACTTTTGTTTCTGGTGGTACAAGATATATCACATTTATGTACCTTGAAAGAGGAACTAGGCTAGATACTACATCAAATTTAAGAACTTGGTGCACATACTCTATTGGAGGTTCTGATCCTAAGGCTCTTACGCATCATAGCACTGCAACTATTCCTAAAACTGCAAATAACATAGTATGGTTAAATGATTCGAGAACTTTGTTGGGAGTTATGTGTGTAGGAGCTACATATATATACGCATTTACTTCTGGAGGTGGCTGGGCATTGGCTACTAGTATTACTGAAAACGTATACGATATGGGCCGAGATTCGTTAGATAGAATATGGTATACTACTCGTTCATCAACTTTTGCGGGTGGTCTAAGATGTTACCTTAATTTATTAACTCCAACATTGCCAGTTACTATTACACTAGTTCCAGCAAGTACAGCATACACATATGCTGGATCAAATGTTGCAACATCTGTTACTGTGTCAGCACTTAATCCTTCAGGCGTGAGAATTGCTACAAGTGTTAAGCTGGTTATTGAAGGAAGTTCAATGACATTTGCAGATGGATCAACGGTTAAAACTGTAACTACGCTAACCTCTGGCGATTTGACAGTGAATACCCTAGTTACTGGTGCTGGATATAATAACATGAGTGCTAGTGTAGAGATATAAATTATGACTAGTATTCCAGTAGATATTTCAGTTACAGAAGTAGCAATGCCTGTTGAGCGGGCTCCAAAAACTGTAAACGACTATCCGTTAGATTTTCGAGCTTCAGATTTACTGGAATTTAAAATTAAAAATGGCAAGACAAATACATTTGTTAAAATTGCATCTGTTGAAATTAAAGCAGGACTTCCAGAAGATGTATTAGTTGGCGGAAGTTCAACTTATACCGACTCTGAAGAATGGCGCTTCCGTCGATTTGGAGACAAAACTGCAAGATTTATTCGTTTAGCACAGCTAAGATATGTAATAAAAGGCGATACTGCAGCTAGAGCCAATGCGCCATTTGGCAATGAATCTTCAGTTAATCCTATATTTGCTTCTGAAAAAACTACATTTATAGAAAAACATTCAATTGATTTTTCCGGCGGCACGATTTCATATCCAAGTACTGCACATGCTAGTGGTACTGGTGATTTTACTTATGAAATGTGGATTAATTTTGATACTACATCAGGCGATCAAGCAATATATGATGCTCGTAGTGCAGCCAATAGTGTTACTCCTGCCCTTTATTGGAATCCGTCAAGTAGTCTTCAATTTTATTGGTATATATCAGCCGGAACCCGTATGAAAACTACTTCGTCTGTGGTTGCTGGTACATGGTATCATATTGCTATAGTAAGAAATTCAGGAACTTCGACTATATACAAAAACGGTGTTGCCGAAGGTACATTTAGTGATACGTATAATTATGCACCCTATGCTGGTCGACTTGGTGCGAGAGGCCAATATAGTAGTGCAGCATATCTTTTTAATGGTAAAATGTCAAATATTAGATTTAGTGACAATGCAAGATATACTGCAAACTTTACACCATCATCTGCAAATTTTACCACAGACTCAAATACATTATTATTAACAGGCAACTCAGACAACGAAGGCGCAATTACTGACTTATCATCAAATTCGCTTAGTATCAGTGGAGTAGGAAGTGTTGAACTTGTAACCGACACTCCATTTGGAGGAGGAGCAGTACCGCAGAGTCCAATGATTGCACTTGACGACGGATCTTATTTGAATAGTTATAGTAACGGTGTTGGAAGTAATCGATTTATAAAAATACCTGTTAATCCTAGGTATGATCATCTTACTGTTGCAATTGGAAAAGAGTACGGTTCAAATGTTACTACTGTATGTAATGCAGTAAGTAAGGAATTTTTAATAATAGGACAGTCTGGTTATTTTAACAGAGACGGAGTTGAAACATTTGAATATGTTAAAGATCGAGGTTCAAGTTTTAGAAAAAGAGTTGACAATGACCCTGGTGTTGTATTAGCTACTGCTACTGGTGGTGCCGCAGCACCTACTGGAGCTGAAGCGCAATCATGGTCTGATGGATGATTTAATAATATGTTGAGATAAAAAACTATATAAATAGTACAAAGACTATTTAAATAGGATGTCAATATGGCTATAGTAACCACACGAACTGAATTAGAGGAATATTGTTTACGTAAATTAGGTTCTCCTGTAATTGATATTAATGTTGCGGATGAACAAATCGACGATAGAATCGATGAAGCGCTAGAAGTATATCAAGAATATCACTCAGATGCTACAGTCAAAACTTATTTTAAACATTTAGTTACTGCGACTGATGTTACAAACAAATATATTCCAGTTGCAAATAATATTATATTTGTGACTCATTTGTTTCCTATTCGAGTTGGTTCGTCAAGTGGCGCTGGAATGTTTGACATTAAGTACCAAATGATGCTTAATGATATGGTTAATTTAAATAATTTTACTGGTGGTTTAGACTATTTTGTACAAATGAAACAGTATTTAGATCTTATTAATATGACTCTAAATGGAACTCCTCAAGTATCATATCAGCGTAGACAAAATAGATTACAAATATTTGGTGACTTTTCAGATAAAGATATTCAGGCAGGTGATTATCTTGTAGCTGAATGTTATGCGCTTGTAGATCCAGAATCAACATCTGGAACTAAATCAATTTACAATGATTTGTGGTTAAAATCATATGCAGCATCTCTTATTAAAAGGCAATGGGGTTCAAACCTTATGAAATTTGAGGGTATGACACTTCCAGGCGGAGTAATGCTAAATGGTAGACAGATATACGATGATGCTAATATTGAAATACAAGCTGCTGAAGAAAAACTAAGACTCGAGTTTGAATTACCAATTGATTTTTATGTAGGATAATTTATGGCAAAGAATCTATTTTTTGCTGATAAACCGGCAAATGAACAAAATTTATACGAAGACATAATCATAGAATCGTTAAAGATCTATGGTCAAGACGTTTACTATATGCCACGTGAAATAGTAAATGAGGATAAAATTTTTGGTGAAGATGTTCCATCTAAATTTTCAACCGCTTATAAAATTGAAATGTATATTGAAAATCAACAAGGCTTTGATGGAGAAGGAGATCTCTTTACAAAGTTTGGTGTTGAAATTCGAGACGCAGCTAATTTCGTAGTATCACGAAGAAGATGGCGTCATACTGTCGAGCAAAACTCAAATACAATTACTGGTGATAGACCAAGAGAAGGTGATGTATTATATCTTCCTCTTTCTAATTCAATGTTTGAAATTATGCATGTCGAACATGAGCAACCGTTTTATCAGCTAAATAATGTCCCAACATATAATTTACGTTGTGAGTTGTTTGTATATAGTGGAGAAGATCTTGATACTGGAATTGAAACAATTGATGGTATTGAAAATGATGCAGCAAATATCACAATTCTTCTTGATTCAGCAAGAGATCAAAATGGTACACTAAAATCAGATACACTAGCTGATGAAGGCGGTGTTGATTTTTGGGTCGGTGAAACTGTATATCAAATCGATTCATCACTTATATCTATTACTGGAAAACATCCTAGAATATTGGGTGAAGTTATTGAATATAGACCGGATATTAAAACACTAACACTTGGCCATATTGGCGTAGATAGCGCACTTGATTCTACTGGCGCGGGAGTAACTGGATTAATTGGATTTACTGTTGGTAAGAAAGTTGTAAATGATAGAGTTCATGATCAAGGCATATTCCCATTCAATGCATTCTATGGAAGAAATGTAGATTCAAATACGTTCCTATATCCTAGAGTTCGAACTATTCTTTCAATCAATGAAGACACTGGTTATCTTTCAGCACAAAACGATATATTTGATGCTAACTCAACAGCGTCTATAGACTTTTTAGATTTTTCTGAAGGTAACCCATTTGGTGATGCAGAGGATCCATAATGTTTCAATATTTTTATCACGAAAGAATTAGAAAAGCTGTTGCTACATTTGGCACAATATTTAACGATATTCATGTTCAAAGGACTGCACAAAATGGTTCTATAATAGACCAAACAAAAGTGCCTTTAGCGTATGCGCCGAAAGACAAATATTTAGAAAGAATCAGAGAAAATCCATCTCTAATTGACAATACTAAAGTGGCTTTAAAGTTACCAAGAATGTCTTTTGAAATTACTTCATTAGCTTATGATCCAGAAAGAATTCTTCCAAAAAATAATAATTATAATAAAGCATATGGTGCAAGTACTACTCATTCAAATAAAATATATTCACCAGCTCCATATACTATATTTTTCTCATTGAACATCTATGCTAAATTACAAGATGATGCTCTTCAAATTGTTGAACAAATAATTCCGTATTTTAATCCACAGTATACTTTAACTCTTAAACCACTTTCCGGATTTGAAGATATAAAAGAAGATGTTCCAATTACATTGCAATCAGTATCATTTCAAGATGATTTCGAAGGATCGCTAGAACAAAGAAGAACTATAATTTATACTCTTGATTTTGGAATGAGAGTTAATTTTCATGGTCCAATTCGTCAAAGTAAAATTATTAAGAAAACTACAACCGATGTTTATATAGACAAAACCACATTATTAACTTCTGGAGGGGATTCTGATGGTTTATATGTTAAACAAATTACTACGCCTAACCCAGCAAATGCTCAACCATTTAGTGATTTTGGATTTACAACTGTTACAGAATATTACGGAGATTCATCACAATGAAAACATATTTTCAATTAAGAGAAGAACTTAATGAAGGCAAAATAGGTAAAGCTATTGGCACAGGGATTGGTACGGCTGTTGGTGGATTAGGTGGAGCAATTGCTGGTGGCACTGCAGGTGGCTTGGTTGCTCCTGGAATTGGTAATGCTATTGGATTTGGCGCGGGCGGTGTTGCAGGTGGAAATGTTGGTGGAAATGTTGGAGGAAAAATTGGTGACTTTATTACTGGTGATGGAAAACGTGGTGAAAGAGCGGTAAACGCAACCGGAAGAGGAATTAAAAAAGTAGCAACTAGCGTTGGTCGTGCTGGTATGGAAGCAATGAAACCTACACCACCTTCATCAGTAGTTCATCCAGATCATGGTAAAGTTATGACAACTTCTACTGGAAATAAAGTTTTAAGAGGTGTTGATGGTAAACCAACAACTATTTCTCATGATAATTCTGATTTTAAGCAACATGTAGCAATAGTAAAAAATGCTGCAAAAAGAGCGACTAATGATTGGAGAACTCAGCAAACAGCTCAAAGAAAAGCGGCGGCGCCGGCAGTACGAGTACAGGCTGTTAGAAATATGTATAAAAATGCACGTTCAGCTGTAACTGGTCGACCAACGCCGTAAATAAATATAAAGGAATTAGTAATGTTATCATTTAAAAAATATTCTACAGAATCGGTTATTGGTGGCGTAATGGATCCTTATGGCAGAAATCAACCACCAAATGTTACTGCAAATAAATCTAAGAAAGCGCGAGATGTGCAACCAGATAGAATTGATATATCACAAGCTGCTCGTGACCATATGAATAAAATGAAAAGCGGACCAACAGGACCAGAAAATTCTATGGCTGGTTTAATTGGCGGAACAAGAAAAGCTAAATAAATGAGCGATTGGAAAAAATCAGACAATTTACCAGAAGATGACTTCGATTATTCTCGTAGAACTTATTACGATTTAATCGAAAAGGGCCAGGCCGCGCTTGAAGATATGATTGAAGTAGCTCGAGCTTTGGAACATCCAAGAGCCTTTGAAGTTGTGTCTGGTATGATTAAAAATGTTTCAGATGTAAATGACCGCCTAATGGATTTACATAAGAAGAAAAAATCATATGATCAAAAAGACGTACTTCAGGTAACAGCGCCAGAAGGTACAACAAATAATTTATTCGTAG
>Ga0302126_10000363_pt1 | contig 30248 bp, 46 predicted proteins | sample CB4_20m_MG_FD_203108 | JGI IMG/M metagenome (GOLD analysis project Ga0302126, IMG submission 203108) | Marine microbial communities from Western Arctic Ocean, Canada - CB4_20m | ecosystem: Environmental > Aquatic > Marine > Oceanic | place: Canada: Western Arctic Ocean | collected 2017-09-24 | reverse complement strand
ACATTACCTAGCTCCTGAAATAGTTAAGAAGCTACAAAAGAACCCTAATATGTTAAAACTTGGAGGTGATACCCAAGACTTAACAATACTATTTTCAGATATAAGAGGATTTACTACAATTAGTGAACAGTTTAAAGATAACCCTCAAGGTTTAACTTATCTAATCAATCGATACCTAACACCAATGACTCGTATCGTAATGGAATCAGGTGGTACAATAGACAAATATATTGGAGATGCTTTAATGGCATTTTGGAATGCACCTTTACCTGAAGATCAAATAACTCACCGTATTAAAGCAATTGAAGTTGCAATAAAAATGCAATTAGAATTAACTAACCTTAATATTCAGTTAATTGAAGAGGGTAAGAAACCATTAGCAATCGGTATCGGTATTAACACAGGTAGAGTTGTTGTCGGTAATATGGGTTCAGATCAAAGATTCGATTATACGTGCTTAGGAGATGGTGTTAATTTAGCTGCGAGACTTGAAGGTCAAACTAAAGCATATGGGGTGGGTATTCTATTAGGTCAGGAAACTGTTAATCTTATACATAATAAGTTTAAATTTATAGAATTAGATAAAATTGCTGTTAAGGGTAAGAAAGAAGGTATAACAGTTTATACAGTATTAACTGACCAATTCAATTATATGCTACATGATACATTCTTAAAGCATTATAAAAATCGAGACTGGTTAAAAGCAGAAAATACTCTTAATAAATCAATAAAAGAAAATACAGAGTTAGAATATTATTATAATATGATGAAAGATCGGGTAGCAGATCTAAAGGATAATGATCCAGGAGAAGATTGGGATAAAGTTTATAGAGCTATCAGTAAGTAATTACTTCTTTTTATTACGTCTAAATTCTTGGTATAAGTCTTTAAAAATAACACATAGTATAAAACTACAAACGATAAGACCAAAAATTTCGAATATACCGGCCCCTGAACTTTCAGATATCAATACCATTACCTCTTACCTCCAGGTGTAAAGTAAAATCCGATTATCGCTCCCAAAGTGGCGATTGATACCAAAGCAATGTGCCCCGTTGTAATTGAGGTGGTAATGTCTGCTCCTGAGGGGAAAGTAACCAATCCCCAGATGAGCTTGATCGCTTCTTTGTTTTCTGGGGGTGTGAAGGTAACGAGCTCGACTCCTGGCCAGAGGGTGCAGAGGACCGAGATGACGAAAAAGTTACACATCCCGATAAGAGCAATGAGCCTACGAGTACCCCTGGTAAAAACAGATGTGTCTTTATCCAAGTCACCGAAGACGGCTTTTTGAAATTCGAGATCAGCTTTTTGAAGCTGCATATCTCTAATAAGCTCTCTTTTATGTTTTGCTTCTTTAGCATCTGAAATACCAGCGAAGAGACCACCAACGATTTTGAGCATTGAACCCATACCCGTTGCACCGAGTGTTGTAAGTAACATTGTAATAAGACCAAACATGACATTTTATAAACTTCTATTAAATATTTAGGTGAAGTTTAACACTTTAGTAGAAAAAATATTATTAGAAGCTGATCCTAAGAAAGGAACCGGTAAAAAACCTAAAGGTTCTAGTAGAAGACTGTATACCGATGAAAATCCTAAAGATACAGTTAGTGTAAAATTTAGTACAGTAGCTGATGTAAGAGGTACTTTAAATAAAAGATCTTTTAAATCGAAATCTCATGCAAGACAATCTCAAATTATAAATTTAATACATCAAAGAGTTAGAGCCGCAGTAGGAAGAACCAAAGACCCTATAAAGAAAAAGAGTTTAAGAGCTGCTTTTAATTATATTAAAAATAAAAAAGAAGCAAGTAAGAAAAAAACCCAAAGAATGAAAGAAAATGATTAATAGAAAAAAATATCTAGCAATATCAAAAAATAATTTAAAACGAAGTCGGTCAATTTCAAAGTCTAGACCAGATAATTTTAAAACGAAAGATGAGTTAAATAAAGAAGTATCTATAGATAGTATCCGGGCCCAATATCAAAAATATAAATCTACGAAAATTTTCGGGTCCCTTACTAGTGAGACGATTGCTGCTTTCGATGGCGGTTTAACTAGTCTCATAAATCAAAATACTTTTATTAATATTGTTATTCAAAACTCCACTAGTGGTACCTCAATGGCAGGAGCTTTTGACAGTTTAGTAAGTCTACGAGGTGTTGAATTAAAGAGCCTGCTACTACCTTTTTATGGTAACAACGAATCGCTTTATAATTCAAATGTTACTGTGCGTACTATGCAAAGCCTGACTACCGGTAGCGGTACTCTTGCAAACCACGGTCCTAGTTCTCATTTAAATGGGATTACTGCTAAGAAAAATAGTATAGCAATAGGAGGGTTAGATATGGTAGATTCCTCAAAAAACGTTATTAATATGATGTTTCAAGATATCATGTCGAATAGTAGTTACGCACCTGGTGGGACCTTTCCTGACGATTTCGACGGGGCACCAGGTGATGACGGCTATTCCGGCTATGCCGGGTCGATAGGTTTTATGAAACAAGGTTTAGATTTTAAACCTAATAACAGAGCTGTATTTTTCCAAATCGGAGCCGGTACCGGAGATGGCAGCTATGTAGTCGGCAGTCTTGGTACCACTTGGAGGAACGCGTTAAAAACATTTGAAGCATCTTTAGTTGATACAGTTTATGAAAGTAAAACGGATTTTAATTATGATATCTTAAAAGGTCAACGCAAGGTTGACTTCGAAACAGCAAACTCGGGTGTAAATTATTATGCTAGTGTAATTATAGATGCCTTAAACAGAATAGCTCCTTCATAAATGATTAATTTTAGTACATATTTTGAAAATTACGCCGATAAAAAGGTAAAAGGAAAAAGCCGCCCGGGTAGAGTTAAAAAATCAGGGGCTAGTTGTAAAGGTTCGGTAACTGAACTAAGACGTAAAGCTAAAAAATCTGGTGGTGAAAAAGGTAAAATGTATCATTGGTGTGCAAATATGAAAGGCGGTAAAAAATAAATAGATGGAAGAATATAGTAAAAATAATTATTTTCACCCACACCTACCATTAAAAGATTTTGAAGGAAAAAATGAAATAATTATACAAGAATTAAAAGAGATAATAAAAATTATACCTCAACAAGATTATCCAACGGAAAAATTAGCTAAGATTGTTTATATAGCTTCAAGGGATATTAAAAAGGTAAAAGAAGTTAAAATTACAAGACAATATCCTATTATCATAATGGTTGATGAAAATGAAAAAGTGAAATATATATTAGACGGTAATAATAGAACACAGAAAGCTTTAAATTTAAAACTAAAAACTATTCCTGCTAAATTAATTAGATCTTCTAATTTTAATTCTAAACTTAAAAAAATTGTATTAAGTTATTTTGAACTCCAATCTTATAAAAGAATACAAAAATATGTTAAAAGAGGTAACAATAACTAATTAAATAACTTTATATGGAATATAACAAAATAGCAGATTTAATTTTAGAAGAAGTGGGTGGTATTAAAGCTATAAAGCTTCCATATGCTTTAGATGCTTTAGAGCCTAGTATAGATGCCGAAACAATGAACTTGCATTTTAACAAACACTATAAAGGTTATGTTAAAAAATTAAATGCAGCATTACCAGCTACTAATAAGCAAGATTTATTGTCAATAGTTAAAAAAGCTAAATCTAAAAAAGATGCAATTCGTAATAATGCAGGGGGCGCGTATAATCACCAGTTATTCTGGAATATGATGTCACCAGATAGAAAAACAATTTCTGGACCTATTAGAGAGTTAATTGAAAAACAATATAAGAGTTTTGATAATTTTAAAGCTATATTTGTTGAAGAAGCTTTAAGTCATTTCGGTTCAGGTTGGTTATGGTTAGTTAAAAAAGGTAATAAATTAGAATTAATACCTACCAACAACCAAGATAACCCTTTAATGTATTCAGACGTAACTATACTACTTGGTATAGATGTATGGGAGCATGCTTACTATAAAAAGTATGGTCCTAATAGAGAAAAGTATATTAAGCAATTTTTGAAGATAGTGAATTGGGATTATTGTAATCTTCAATTAATGCAATAATTTCATTCTTCATATAGTTAACCCTGATTGGGTAAAACTTATTAGTTTCTTTATCCTTATAGAATATAACACAACCGGTACACTTTTTGCCTGAACTCTTTTCATGTAAATAACCATATAAAGATAATTGTAACGCATATGTATTGAATTCACATACACTTAAATGATCCATCGGTTTAAGCATAAACTCATTATATTGAGAGAAGAAATTAAACGCTTTATTAGTCTTAAAATCACCAACCATGAAATGGGTTTTATTTTCGTAAATTAAATCTGCTGTACCAGCAATAAAATTATCTAAATCATGTAATTTTTCTTCACATAATAAAGTAGGAAACTTCTTAAAGATATGCTTCCACTTATTAAAAGAAGAATACAAAGATTCATGCTCTTCTTCTTCAACCCCTTCGGTCAAATAATCTTCCATGACCTTATGAATACTAGTACCGTAATCACAAGCTCTATTCTTTTCCGTCTCCCACATATCTAATACAAAGTCGACATCTAAACCTTCTCTATTAGCTACTCGAGTTGCATTTTCCATTTTATCAAATGGCTTCTTATACTTACCTATTAAAGTAGTTGCCGATATTAATTCTCTACCGGTTTTACTACACTTGTAAGTATGGGACTTTTCATCAAACGTAATCATACATTAATTATAGTATATAGACTTGATATATCAAATTTTTATTATAAAATAATATATATGAGAATTGCAATCTGTGGTACAGCAAATGTTGGTAAAAGTACGTTAATACAAGACTTCTTAAATGAGTGGGATATGTATGGGCGTGAAGTTAAGACATATAGAGACGTTCTAAATGAAAAAGGTTTACCTCATAGTAAACAAACTACTAAAAAATCACAAAAAGCTATTCTTGATTATATGGTTGAAACCTTAAAAGAGTTTAAGAAAGGTGATAAAGTTATTTTTGATAGATGTCCTTTAGATAATTTAGTTTACTCTATGTGGGCTATGAGTCAAGAAGGTAATGATATAGATGAAGACTTTATTGATGAGTGTATTCCAATTGTTAGAGAGGCTTTAACTAAATTAGATATTATCTTTTTTATACCAATGTCGAAATTTAATGAGATTAAAGTAGAAGATAACGGTGTTAGGGAAGTTGATGAAAAATACATTAAAGAAATTGATAGCTTTTTTAAAGTACTACAGAGACATTATCATGAAAATCCTCAGGATAATCCATTCTTTCCTAGAGACGATTCCCCAGCATTAATTGAAGTTTTCGGTAATAAGCAAGAACGTATGCAAATGATTAAATTATATATCGATGCAGAAGGTGATGTTATGGGAGGTGAAGGTGGTTCGGAAATATTTACCCCAGAAAATATAGAAATGATGGAAAAAATACTCTTATCTCAGGAACATACAAAGAAAGAGGAAGACGAGTTTAAAGAGCAGTTAGAAAAAATCAAGAAGCTTGATGATCTAACTAATAATTAAACAGTCGCGCCACGCTCTAATAAGAAATAATATGTCCTTTTCTGACCACCTGATGTAATCTGAATTGGTATCTTGTCAGTATCAATTACTGATAATGTAGTACTAGTTGTATTATTGGTTAATATATTAGGACCATCTTCTACCGGAGCAAAGAAGAAGGTATTATCAAAAACTGAACTTAAATAAGCAAGTTTAGTAGCACTAGAGCTAATTGTAGGGGCAAATGTAGTATTTTCTAAACCGATAACAAAATTTTCAAATTTTAATGTATTAGTTGCATTTGGTGTTTGAACTAATAACAAATCATCATTATTGATTTCAGTTACTACAGGTAATTGTTTAATACTTATTTCGGTTGACATATTAATTATTTATTATAAAATATATATAATGTCAAAGATAGGAATAGGTATTGTTACATGTAATAGGAATAATTTTTTAGATAAATGTTTAAAAAGTATTAATAAAGAATGGTATGATGAATTATTAATAGTAAATGATGGTAATGTACCTTTACAAAACGCTGGTTATAATATCATTAATAATAAAAAAAATATTGGTGTATGTAAAAGTAAAAATAAATTATTTAAACATTTATTGAAAACTGGATGCGATTATATTTTTATAGTTGAGGATGATATGATGTTTAAAGATAATGCTTTTAAAGCTTATATTGATGCTTATAAAAAAACAGGTATTCATCATATGATGTTTGGTTACCATGGACCAGCTAATAAAGGTAATATTAGTAAAGGTGAACCAAAACCACGAAAAATTATAGATTATGGTGATTTTAAATTAGCATTAAATCAACACTGCGTTGGTGCAGTTTGCTTTTATACAAAAGAGTGTTTAAAAAAGGTAGGCTTATTTGATGAAAATTTTGATAAAAATAATTTTGAACATGTCGAGCATTCTTATAGTTTAGCTAAGGCTGGTTACAGTACACCATATTGGTGGTGGTCTGATATTGCTAATAGTCTAGATTATATTGAAGAACAAGCTTGTAGTGAAGATAATTCTTCTATTAGAAGAGGTGATAATTGGCAACAAAAAATAATGGAAAGTGCTGAAATATTTAAAAATAAGCATGGTTATTTACCAGCTTGGCAAGGTTGTGTACCTGATTCCTCAGTGAGTGATATAGTTAACTTTTTAAAAAAATGCAAACAAAATATAAAGTAACAGTAAATTTAAAAGGCGGGTTAGGTAATCAACTATTTCAAATATTAGCTGGTTATAATTATGCAAAGGTACACGGTAAAGAATTTTTTATAGATTACAATAACAAATTCCATGCTAGTCAAGGTAATACACCAAGTACATATAAAAATAATTTATTTCAAAATATACCAGAAAATAAAATAGATAGTAGCTTTAATTTATATAATGAACCATCTTTCGAGTATAATGAAATACCATTTATGGATGGTAATGTAATATTAGAAGGTTATTTTCAATCTGATTATTATTTTGATAAAGAAGATTTAGATATTATTAGTTTTAGCTCTTTAAAATCTAAAATAGAACAAATTGATGATTTTATAGATGACGATACCGTTGGTATTCATGTTAGAGGCGGAGATTATAAAATATACTCAAAGCATAATATTATTAATCAGCAATATTATAAAGATAGTATCGGGTTATTTAAAAATAGTAAGCTTTATGCGGTTACCGATGACAAAAATTACGCTAACCAGTTATTGCCAGGTGAGGTTAAAATTATAGACGGTGGTAATGAAATAGGAGATTTTTTATTCTTAACAAGATGTAAAAATTTAATTATATCTAACAGTACCTTGTCATGGTTTGCATCATATTTTAACAAAAAGGATATAATTGTTGCCCCATCTAGATGGTTTAATGATAATACAAATACAGAAGGACTTTACAGGAAAGAATTTAAAATTATAACAGTATGACAGATTTAAAAGATATAGGTTTAATTATTCACTTTAGAAAAGATGTAGAAGATAGATTACGCAACTTAAAATGTGTGTTATCTTTTTATAGGACTTTTTCTGAAAATTTAGAAATAGTAATAGTAAATGATGATAAAGAACCGGATGCATCATTAAAAGAATTACATGAAAAATATGGTTGTAAAATCCTATTCATGAAAAACGACGGGTTATATCACAGGACATTAGCTTTTAATAAAGGTATGAGAAATTTAGAATCTAATTACCTAATCGCCGGTGATACTGATGTTTTTATCGACCCGTTATATCTACTTAAAGGTAAGGAAATGTTCGAAAAAGATGATAAGTTAGGCATTTTACACCCTTACAATGGAATGTTTGTTCACCTTAAGCAACATTTAATGGATAAGTTCACTAGTAAATATGAAATGAATTTATTAAATGATAAAATTCAAGAACTGAAACCCGTACCATATCATGAAACTGATAACTTTTTGGTAGCCCACCCCGGTAGTAAAGGTGGAATGGTTATGTATAATAAAGAACGATTTATTAAATTTAACGGTTATAATCAAAATTTTGTTGCTTGGGGATTTGAAGATGATGAAATTATTAATCGAGTTAAGAGATTAGGTTATACGTGGGATAGAGTTAAAGATCATAATGCTATAGCTTGGCATTTTCCTCACGAAAATACAATAAGAGAGAGACATAACATGTATCAAAATAATTACAATCATAGTGAGTTTGTAGGCAATTGCTCTGATAAAGAACTTAAAGAATATATAAAAACGTGGGAAGCGTAAATTTATGAAAAGTGGAATATCAATAGCAATACCAGCATTCGATAAGAATGGTGAAGGAGCAGAATTTATAAAATTCTCTTTAAAGCAATTAGAAAAACAAACATTTAAAAATTTTGAAGTTATTATTAGTGATGATAGTGATAATGATAATATTAAAAAAATGTTAGATGGTTATAATAGTATTTTAGATATAAAATATTTTAAAAGTGAAGATATACCTTTAGATGATCGACCATATAATAAAGGTTTATCACCTAATGCAAATAGAGTGTTAAATAGATGTCAGAAAAAAATTATACAAATTTTATTTCAAGATGATTTTGTACGTAATAAAAATACTCTTCAGACCATATATGATTTTTATAAAGAAAATAATTATGAATGGGCAGCAAGTTGCTTTTATGAAACCCGTGATGTTAAAACTGCTTCTAGAATTGTTACTCCGACATATACAGAAAGAATTTACCTAGGTGAAAATACAATGAGCGGACCTAGTATTATTTCTTTAAGAAATAGAGATGAAAAAATATTTTTTGATGAAAAATTAGTAATGTTAATGGATTGCGATTTCTATAAACAAATGGCTGATAAATTTGGATACCCCGGAATTATAAATTATCATGGTATTGTAATTAGACAACACCCCGGTCAGATTAGTAATAATGAAGGAGCGGACCCAGGTCTAATATCTAGAGAAATTCAGTATTGTAAATTGAAATTTAAAGGTTAAATAATCTTATGAATATTGTTATTACTGGAGCAGCTGGACTTCTTGGTTGTCATTTATCAAGACATTTATTATCAAAAGGTCATAAAATTATAGGTATAGATAATTTTTTCGGTGGTTATAAAGATTTTTTACCTGAGCATGAAAATTTTAAATTTTGTAATCTAAATTTAGAAAAAGATATACAAGGTTTAAAAGATATTTTTGAACTTTATGAACCAGAAGTAGTTTATCATTTTGCAGCTTATGCTGCTGAAGGTCTTTCCCCTTTTATTAGAAATTTTAACTATACTAATAATGTATTAGCTTCTATTAATATAATTAATGAATGTATAAAAAGTAAAAGTAAATTAATTTTTACATCCTCTATGGCAGTTTATGGTAACCAAACCCCACCCTTTACTGAAGACCTACTACAGTCCCCAATTGATCCTTATGGTATAGCAAAATATGCAGTTGAAATGGATATAATTACAGCACATAAACAATTTGACCTTATGTATAATATCGTCCGGCCACATAATGTGTTAGGTATATATCAAAATATTTGGGATAAATATAGAAATGTTATTGGTATCTTTATCAAAAAAGCTTTAAACGGTGAACCTATTTTAATTTACGGAGATGGTGAACAGACAAGAGCTTTTTCAGATATACAATATTATATGGAGCCTTTTGAAAAATTAATATCAGAACATAATGGTGAAATTTTCAATATTGGTGCAGATAAATATTTTACAATTAATGAGGTTGCAAATATTGTACAAGATATTGCAATGAATAAACATCAGTTGCACGTTGAGATTGAATATAAAGAACCAAGACATGAGGTAAAACATGCATATTCTGATCATAAAAAAGCAAAAGAACTTTTAAAATTTGAAGATAAAACAGACCTATATAAATTAATTGATAGTATGTTTACTTGGGCTAAAGAACAGCCTGATAGAGAGACAAAGTTAATGAATTATGAAGTTACTGAGGGTATTTACGAATACTGGAAATAATGAAATATATAAAAAATAATTTTTTAGTAGTTAGCGATTATAATTGGTTACCTGAGAATATAGAAGATTCGTGGGTTGATAAATTAAGTGATAACTATTTAATTTATGATAGATATCATAGATTTGAGCAATCACATAAAATCAAACATCAAAAAAATGTAGGTCAAAACATATATGATATATTTGATTTTATAGTAGAAAATTACAATAATTTACCAGAAAATACTTTATTTTGCAGAGCTTGCATTTACTCACCCAAAGATACAGGTACACCAAGGCTAGATGAGGATGGTAATAGATTATCAAATGGTACATGTACTGAAGAGTTTTTTATGAAGAATTGTAATAATAATACTTTTACAGAACTTCAAGATTTTACAGATGATAGTTGGAGAATAAACGGTACAACTAATAATTACGGTCCAGATAATAGTTATTGTGAAAGAAACGATAGTTGGTATTTACACCATCATAAGCACCCGGGTAAATATTATACATATGTTGAAGAATTTTTAAAAGAAATGTATAAAACACCTAAAAAGGTAAATTGGTTTAGGTTTGCCCCGGGTGGTAGTTATATTATACCCAAATCTTATATGTTAAAACATAGTAAAAAATTCTATGAAGAAATAAGAAGAATTTTAAGTTATGATATAGTTATTGGAGAAGCTCATATGATTGAAAGATGTTTATGGTTAATTTTTAATTGTGACTGGGAAGTTAATGAGAAATACAAGTAATGTTAATGCTTGATAACTGCAAAATATTAGCTATAATTAGATATGAAAAATGAAAAAATTTTTATTACTGGTGGTGCTGGCTACCTAGGTAAAAATTTAATTAAACGGCTATATAAAAATAATGAAATAACTGTTTACTCACGTGATGAAGCTAAACATTATTATATTAAGAAAGAATTTCCTAAAGTTAATTTCGTTGTAGGTGATATAAGAAATAGAGATTTATTACTTAGAAAATCTAGAGACCATACAGTAGGTATTTTTGCTGCATCTTTAAAGCAGATAGAAGCTTGTGATGAAAATTATGAAGAGGCTTCGAAAATTATTATTGATGGGGCATTTAATTCTAGAATAGCTGCTGAAGAAAATAATTTTAAATCTGGTTGTTTTATTTCGACAGATAAGAGTAGAGCAGCTACCACTATATACGGAGCTATGAAGTATGTCGCTGGTGAAGGATTTATAGCAGGTAAATCTAATTGCAAACTAACAACGGCAATTTATGGAAATGTTACCAACTCTACTGGTTCAATCATACCTTTAATTTGGAATTTTATTAAAAATAAAAATAAGTTGCAGTTATATGGTTCTGAAATGACAAGATTTTTATTAGACATTGACGAGGCTATTGATTTAATTTTTAAATCAACCAAGTATAGCAATGTCTGTGTAATACCAATGGCACGTTCATTTAAAATAAAAGATTTATTTCAAATTTATAAAGAAAAATTTGGATTAAAATATGAAATAACTTCTTTAAGAACTGGTGAAAAAATACATGAAATTATGGCTTCAAATGAAGAAAAAAGAAGAATGGAATATATAGAGAAAGATAATTTATACTTATTACACCCGAAAAAGGAATTTAACAATGTAAACTTTGAAGCAACAGAATATTCGTCTAAAGATTATTGCTTAAGTAAACAAGAACTTTATAATTATTTGGAGGAAAGGAATTTTTTTAATGGGTAAAATTCTAATATTAGGTTCAAATGGTATGTTAGGTACATACTTAACAAAATATCTTTCTGTTAATCACGAAGTTATACCATCAACAAGAAACGATTTAGATCTTTCTAAAATTACATTTGAAACTTTAGAAAAATATATCGATGATTTAGGTATTACAAGCAGTGACTATATTCTAAACGCTTCTGGTATTATTAAACAACGAAATTATGATGAAATAGAAATGGTAAAAATTAATAGTTTGTTACCCTATTTTTTATCAGCTATAAAAGAAAAATATAATACTAATATAATACATTTTACAACTGATTGTGTGTATGATGGTGATAGAAGTTTAGATATATTATTAGACGAAAATTGCAACCATACATGTAACGATATATATGGTAAAAGTAAATCACTCGGTGAACCTGAAAATATTACTATTATTAGAACATCTATTATTGGTGAAGAAAAAAATAATAAAAAATCTTTACTTGAGTGGGTTATATCACAGAAAGGTCAAAAGGTGATGGGGTTTAAAAATCATTTATGGAACGGGGTGACTTGTCTTGAATTAAGCAAACAAGTTTTAATAATGATTGAAGATAATATATCTTGGCAAGGTGTACGTCATTTTTATTCACCTGATACGGTTTCAAAATTAGACTTAGTAGAATATATTAATAAAGTATATAAATTAAATTTAATAATTGAAGAAGTTTCAACTGATAATAATTGTTTTAGAAATTTATCTTCAATTTATAAATCACCAATAACGAAAACGATCTATCAACAAATAATAGATCTTAAAAATTTTAATATACATGAATAAAATAAATTTACCAAACGTAACTTTAGTGGCAGTGGCCGGGGTTAGAATTCAAGAGGCTTATAATGCTATCAAACACTCGATGAAAGGTATTACTTTTGGAGAAGTAAAGCTTTTAACTCCGAAAAATGCAGAGACTGAAAATACAGAGGTCCAAATAATTAAGTTAGATAAAGAATTAGATTATGTAGAATATAATCGATTTATCTTATACGATTTAAAAGATTATATTAATACAGAATTTGTATTATTAGTACAGGATGATGGGTATGTAGTTAACCCAACTAGTTGGTTAGATGATTTTTATAATTATGATTATATTGGTGCTATATGGCCAGTACCAGATGATAGCGATAAAATCTCATATAGAGATCCTTTCGGTAATTTAATTAGAGTTGGTAATGGAGGGTTTTCATTCAGAAGTAAAAAGCTTTTAGAGCTACCATCTAAATTAAATTTAGAGTGGAAACAATATTATGGTTATTGGAATGAAGATGGTTTTTTAACTTGCCATAATAGGCATTTATTAGAAAAAGAAGGCATTAAATTTGCTTCTACTGATATAGCTAAATATTTCTCCCATGAGTGTCCAGTTGAAGAAATAAAAGATATTGAAAACCCATTTGGTTTTCATGGTAAGAATTCTAAATATTATGTTAATAACTGAAATATATAACGGGCAGGGGTTAGGCAATCAAATCTGGTGTTATACGGTTACCAGAACATTAGCTAAAGATTTAGGATATAAATTTGGTATACAAAGTCCTAATAAGTTTAAAGGTTTAAATTTATTTCCTAACATTAAAGAGGAGTTAGAAACTATTACAGTTAATGGTGGTTCAGGGCCAGAAGGCGGACCCCCTACATCGTTACCTGAAAATATAAAACATTATTATAAAGAAAAGAACGTATTCCATCCGAAGTATAATTGTTATATAAATCCTATTGATACTAACTTTTTTAGATTGCCAGACAATACAAAAATAGATGGTACTATGCAAGCTGAACAATATATAGATCACCGCAGGGAAGATATTAAAAAATTATTACACGTTAATGAGGATTATTATGAAAGTAAGTACTCAAATAAGGATACATGCATTTTAAATCTAAGAGGTGGTCCAGAGTATATACCACAACATGATCTATTTTTACAAAAAAACTATTGGGACAATGCAATAGAAAAAATGAGGAAGATAAATTCTAATATGAAATTTGTAGTTATTACGGACGATGTAAATACAAGTCAAGAATGGTTTCCAGACTTTGAAGTAAGGCATGAAACATTAGAGTGGGATTATTCAGTTATACATAATGCGTATTATACTATTCTATCTAACACTTCCTTTGCATGGTTTGCTGTTTGGACGAGTTCTAAGAATAAATTTTGTATAGCTCCTAAATATTGGGCAAGGCATAATATTTCTGATGGCTTTTGGTCTCAAGGAGAAGCCTTAACTAAAGATTGGTTGTATCAAGATACTAATAATAATTTTTATGACTACGGTCAATGTAAAGTTGAATATGAAAATTTCAAACATAAATTCTTTGAAGAACATAACATACAACTATGAAAATTTACGATACATTTATATTTTTTAACGAACTCGATTTACTTGATATAAGATTAAAAATCTTAGACAATGTAGTAGACTATTTTATTATTTCAGAATTCAATATAACTCATTCCGGTCTAAAGAAAGAGTATATATTTGAAAAAAATAGAGATTTATTTAAAAAATATTCAGATAAAATAATTTATATTAAGCATGATTTAGAATTTGATGACTTTAATGATGTTAAATTTATTGACAATCCAGAAAATTTTAAAGAAGAAGAAACAAATAAAGTATTAACATTTTTTAAAAATGCAACACATTTTCCTAAAAATGAAAAGAATTGGTGTAGAGATTTCCTACATAGAGAAATGTTACGGGTTGGGTATGGTAAATGTAACGATGAAGATATTATCTTAATGTCAGATATAGATGAAATACCTAACCCAAAGGTAATTGAAAATTTAAATAAATTTTTTAATAAAGATAAAATTTACAGATTGCTCCAAAATATGTACTATTATTATTTTAATGTTTTTAAAGAAAATAATTGGAAAGGTACAACCCTCACTAGTTATGAAACTATTAAAAATGTTTGCTTAAATGATACAAGAAATTTTAAATGGGACAGTTTAGTTGATAACGGTGGTTGGCATTTTAGTTTTATGGGTGGTAAAGAAGCGGTAAAAGAAAAAATTATTAGCTATAGTCATCAAGAAATAAATAGAGACGATATTAAAGATAATCTTGACAATACTGTAGATAATTTGCAAGATATTTTTGGAAGGCAAGGTTCACTAAAAAAGGTAGAAATAGACAATACCTACCCAGAATATATAATTAATAATAAAAATAAGCTTGATAAATTCATTTTATAATTTATAATTAAGTTATGATTATTAAAAATCTTAATTATGACGGTGATTTAATTCATAAACGTTTTGCGTATAATTTCTTTCGAAAGAAAACTTTACCTATTGGAAATATTATAGCCTTTAGAGGTTATATGAATGTAGGTATTGATGGTATGATCGATCAAGAAGATGTACTTCAAAACGATTATATTGCAAGTGACGATGCAATTAGTTTTTGTTGGGAAATTCCTAACTTGGATAAGTTCGGTGCTGTAGCGTATCAGCGACTTTTAAATACACAGATTGCTAATATTCTATCTTCAAAGTATATTAAGAAGCCTATTGAAGTAGACGGTGATGATCTAATGGTACATGATGAGTTCGAAGGTAGTGATGGTAGCCTACAAACCGTTGGTAAATGTAGTGTCAGCATTACTTATTCAAAGGATAATGTAGCTATCGGGCATACTGGTATCAATGTAAATGCTGGGTCGAATGCTCCTAACTTTGCTTATAGTACTAAACTTACCGATGAGCAGGTTGAAGGGTTTATGCAAGATATTATTGATTTATTTTATGCGATGAATGATGATATGTTTATTGCAACTACTAAGATTAATCTGTGACAATATTTCAATATATAAATAGCTTACTGTTTAGTAAGAAAAAGATAGATATGAACTGTGATGATGAATCGCAGTTTAATCTATTTATGGTTAATAGATGGACTAGTATGTATTCAAAAGAGTTAAATGAATACATAAATGAAACTACTAATAAGTATTGGAATCTATTTGATGATAAGTTGTCTCAATATAACTACATCTATTCTATATTGCCTAGATTGAAATTTAAAAGATTAAACTATCTTAAAAAGATAAAGAAGGAAAAAAAGAGTAAAGAAGAAAAACAATTGATACCTGAATTTTACAGTCAAAGAGAATATAAACATCTTGTTGAATTAGAAAATTTTACATGTAAATAAACATAATGAGTGATATAATTGACGACCAGTTTAACACAGTTTGTAGAGTACCAGGTGATATTAATGAACACTTACCAATTATAGCCAAGTATGCTTCAGAATGTGATACTATTGTCGAAATGGGTGTTAGATTTATTTGTTCTACATGGGCGTTTCTCAAAGGCAATCCCAAAAAGCTTACATCTATAGATATTGTATCACCCCCGGAAAATAGTTTAAATCTTGTTAGACAAGCTTGTATGTTGGATAATATAGATTTTTCCTTTATTAAGTCTTGTACATTAGATATTGAAATAGACGAATGCGATCTACTGTTTATTGACACCTTACATACATATGAACATCTGGTACAAGAATTAAAATTACATGGTAATAAAGCTACAAAATACTTAATGTTCCATGATACCGAGGTATGTGGTGAGTATAGCGAAAATAATGGTAAGTATTGGAAGCCTGGCTTATTAGCCGCAATTGATGAATTTATAGAAGAAAACCCACACTGGATAAAAAAGAAATTTTATACCAATAATAACGGTCTTGGTATACTAGAAAGGGTAAAATAATTATGGCACAAGCAAATATAGACGTACTCGCAACAAAAAGAAATTTAATAGACTTAGTCGACTCTCATAACAATACACTTGATGGTATTATTGATCAAGATTACGAACTTGGTTTTTTATTCGATGATATTATTTTAGTAGAATATATAGACGAAATATCCGATGGTCAAGGTGATGCTGTTATGAGAGGTGGTGTTTACATCCCAACTAATGCAGTTCAAAGAGCATGGAGAAAAGGTAAAGTTATTTTAGCAGGACCTGAATGTAAATATACAAAAAAAGATGATGTAGTTATATTTCCGAATAACCTAGGGGTTGGTATTGGAAATGCTGATGTTTCAGGTTACGGTAAACTTAAAAAAGGTATATTTTTAAACGAAAATCGGCTATTTGGTATAGCTAAACATAAAAATGAAACAGCAAATAAACCAAATAAAAAAGAAGTTAGTAAAGTAAAAACCCGTTTGAAAGCAATTGCTAAAAGCGAAGCAGAAAAAGCAAAAAAGGAAAATGAAAGTAAGTCTACCGAGTCTTAAAAATACTTTACAGGGTAATGTCTGTGAAATAATTTTTGTGAAACGAAGACCTAAACCCGGTGATAGTTCTCAAAGAAGAATGCTATGTACTCTAGATGAGAGTTTACTTAATAGTGTCAATGGTAGAACGACATTAAATTATAAACCACCATCTAGTAACCCAAAATATAATCCTGGTAGTAAAAATTTATTACCTGTATGGGACATTATGATGCAAGGTTGGAGAATGGTAAGTATGGAAAATTGTGAAGTAATAAATACTATACCTGAAAACGAATTTTTTCAGTATTTTAATGAAAAAATATATCCAATGTCTGCGGATGAAAAGAGAGGTTATATGGGTACATGAAGTTTGAAAAACTAGAAAAAGACCTAACTAATTTATTACTTAGAAATATAGTAATCTATATTAATCCGGTAAAGCCTTTAAAACGTGGCAAGTTAATTTTATTTAAAGTAAAAGATTTTTATTTTAGTTTATCCTTGGAAAATGAAAAGGGTGATATAAAACAATATGAAATCCCCTTTCCTTTTAATTCTGAAGTAGGTCATATGCATCTTAAATTTGATTATAGAATAGAGGAATTTGCCAAAAATAATGAGTTTGTTCATTTTAAAACCAAAGTCTTAAACTTTGAAAAGAAAAGTAAGTTATACAATAACATAGTTGTTTTATCGGCAGTCTGATATTATAATTGTTATATGCTGAGTAAATACCTTAATAAATTTCCTGACGGTTATAATCCGAGTACGCAGCAGATCAATATAATTAAAAAGATTGAGCATGCATTTAATAAAGGTCATAAATTTGTAATTTGTAGTGCACCTACCGGGAGCGGTAAGAGTTTTATATCAAAGACCCTTGCTAATGTATCGAACGAATCTACAGATTCATTTAAAGAATTAATTGATAGTTACGATGCGTTTAAAATGGATAACGTTGGTAATTATATTAATGAGCCTGAGTGTTTAGATGAGCCAGCTAGCGGTGCATTCGCATTAACTATAACTAAATCATTACAAGATCAGTATTATGAATTGTTTGATGATAGTATGGTAATGAAAGGTAAGAGTAATTACACTAGTACTATAAACCCTGATATTGATGTTGAAATGGAGACATCTGTAATGCCTCGTAAGGTATTAGATGAACATAGAAAAGCTCATAAGTGTAATTACCATAATGCTCGTAATAGAGGATTAGTCGATAAGTTTGGGGTATTAAATTATAAGATGTTTTTAGCCTTACCCGGGCATATAAAACGTAAAAACTTTATTATATGTGATGAGGCATCTGAACTTGAAGATGAGATAGTAAAACAATATTCAGTCTTTATTGACCCTGACCGTTTAAAGTTATTAGGGGTAAGTGTACCAAGTTTATATTCCGAAAAACAAGATGCTATATATAAATGGATATGTTCATGTATCCTAGAAGTTAGTGAGTATATAAATACATTAACTAATAAAAGTAATAATAAAAATATACAGCTTAGTAATAGTGAAAATATTAAGCTAAGTTATTTAAAAAATCTCCATAGAAGTTTAAACTTAATAACTGAAACGTGGGAAGAGTGTGAGTATGTTGTACAGCGAGATGGTAAGACTGCTAGAGTAATGCCGTTAAAGGTGGATGTTTTATCAAAATATATTTTTAAGTACGCTGATAACGTACTGTTAATGTCTGCTACTATTATTGATCATAAACATTTTGCTAAGAGCTTAGGTATAAAGGAGTACGAATATGTAGAATCAGATAGTACTTTCGATCCTCAAAAAGCTCCTATCTATATTAATACTAAGCAAAAGATTAATCATTATAATTTAAAGAAAACATTACCTAAGATTGTAAAGCAGATAGAAGAGATATGTAAGCAACATGAATTCGAAAAAGGTATTATACATACCCATACTGGGTTTATAGCTTCATACTTACAGAATAATTTAAAGAGTAGACGCTTTTTATGTAGAGATAAAGAAACGAGGAATGAAGAACTATTAAGACAGCATTCGAATAGTAAAGAACCAACTGTATTAGTAAGTCCATCATTAGGTTTAGGTATTGATTTAAAAGATGACTTAGCTAGATTTCAAATAGTAATTAAAGCTCCGTACTTACCACTTGGTGATAATAGAATTAAGAAGTTATTTGAATTAGATAAGGCATGGTATTCAAATAAGATGTTAAGTAATGTTGTACAGCAATGTGGTAGAGGTATACGAAGTAAGCAAGATCATTGTAAGACTTATATTTTAGATGCAGGTGTATATGAAGCCATTATTCGGAATAAGAACAAATTGCCTAAATACTTTATAGAAAGATTTGTATAGTGCAGACATTTAAAGCATACGTTATTGAAGAAGGTAAATTTAGTAAAGCATTAGCAACTGGTGCATTTGCAGCAGCAGGGTTAATGGCTAGCCAAGCCGACGCATCAATCTTTAATAATAATCCTGGAAATATTCGTACCTCACCTACAAATTGGAATGGTGAGGTAACTGAACCTGGTGAAGAATTTGAGAGATTTAGCGATATGCATATGGGGGTTAGAGCTTCTGCTAGGATTTTAAGAACATATGGTAGAAAATATGGTATAGATACTATTAATAAAATTATTGATAGATATGCTCCTCCAGAAGATAATAATCCAAATAACGCCAACTATGCAAAACATGTTTCAAACGGATCAGGGTTTGATGTTGATGAAAAAATTGATCTAAATGACCCACAGGTGTTAATAAAATTAATGAGACCAATTTTCCAATTTGAAAATGGTCAAAAAGAAGCTGCTAAGATTTCAGACGCTGATATTCAAAAAGGTGTTAAGATGGCTTTTTAGTCTTCTTCTTACGCTTAGGTAACGCAAATTTTAAAGTATGCTGTTTACCACCAGGCATGCCTTTAAATCCAGAAATAGCTTTAGTACTATGTGGATCGTTTAATTGTGGGTTAACGGTACCATATTTACCCTTAGACCTTTTGGTAGGTCTTTTAGTATCGGTTGGAGCTTTAAAATCTTCTAATATATTTTTAACTAAAGCGTTGAATTTCATATATTTATATTTATAATAAGATATGGTTAAATCCTTAAAGGTTAAGTGTATAGTTACAAACAAAGAAAGTTTATTTTCTGGTGGCTATTTAAGAAAGAAAATAAAAGAATATAAAGATATAGAAACATTACAAAAACTCTACATAAGTAGAGATGTAAAAACTCTGTTTAAACGAGGTTACGGTGTAATGGAAATTAGAAATATCTTAAATATATCAGATGATATTGAAATTCCAGATGAAACTATTGTCAACCAACTAGAAGATAGGTTTAAAACGAGTAGTTTAAAAATACCAACGATAAATGAAAATTTATCTTCATTTACTTATAATAAATCCGATCCTGAAGTTGAATCCTTTATAAATAAATATATAATTAAGATATGAATTTAGTACCAAGAATAGAAGGAAGTAAACTTATCATTTTCAATGCTGAAAACGGTTCAATACAACATACAGCCGAACTACCAGGTTCTTGTACCTATAGTGGACCGGTCGTAACAGGTGATACTGCTACAGTTACTATACACCCGAAGAACGGTGGTAAAGATAAAATTAGAGTATACAGTCTAAAAGGGGCAACTTTAAAAAGAGAAATAAATCTATAATGATAGATGTATCTTTAGTAGACGCCCCGGTAGAGGGGGAAGAGTTTTCGTATAAGACTCCTTTAGAACCGTCAATATTCTTAGGTTTTATTATAAAGAATGAATATGATAACAAACGGTTAGAAATAAACGAAAAGTATAATCCAAAGAAATTCTTTCGGTTATATAAAGCCAAAGGTAAAAGCAGTATGTTACCATTATATGGAATTTGTTTAAAACCTAATGACCTCGGCGATAATATCATTAAGATAATAGGTGATCAAGAAAAATCGTATGATATAAATTTAGTTGTTTATCAAAATTTATTAAGTGAATTCGAGCTTACATGTAATGATTGTTATGCTTACTTTAAAAGTGGTATATACCCTATAGATTTTAAGAAATTTAGAGATTTAACAGATGATAAAATATCGAAAGATAAAAAAATATTACAACATATGCTCAATATAGATGAAAGTAAGTTTGACTTTCAAAAATTTGGTTCTATTATAGCGTTGATAATAACATAATAATTTAAATAATGAATATGAATATTGTAAAGAGAACTGGAGAAACCGTACCATTCGATGTTGAAAGAATACATAGGGTCGTAGGTTGGGCAGTTAATGACATCAAAGGGGTAACAGCTTCTGATATTGAAATTAATGCTAAACTTCAGATGAAAGAAGGTATAACAACGCGAGAGATACATAATGTGTTAATTGATTCTGCTGTTAATCTAATATCACTACAATCACCTAATTATCAATATGTTGCATCAAGATTATTATCTTACCAGTTACGTAAAGATGTATGGGGTGGTAAGAATCCCCCTAAGTTAGTCGACTTTGTTAATAAAAACGTGCATGAAAATGATGTGTACGATGAAGATATTTTAATGCTATATACCGATAAAGAAATTAATAAACTTGATGAGTATGTAGATCACTCTAGAGATAATAATTTTACTTATGCAGGTATTCGTCAGTTATGTGATAAGTATCTAATTCAGGATAGATCTGAAACTAAGATATACGAAACGCCTCAGTTTGCGTATATGATCATAGCTATGGTATGTTTTGGTCAATATGAAGGACCTGCTCGTATCTCTTATGTTAAGAAAGCTTATGATTATTTTTCTAAGTTTAAGATTAATTTACCAACCCCTTTAATGGCCGGGGTACGAAGTAAAGTTAGACAATATGCATCATGCTGCTTGATTGATATAGATGATACATTACCTTCTATCTTTTCTTCATCTACAGCCGCTGGGTATGCTACAGGCTCTCGTTATGGTATTGGTTTAAACATAGGTCGTATACGACCTATTAACTCTCCAATTCGTAATGGTGAAGTAGTTCATACTGGTGTTATACCTTTTCTTAAGTTAATGGAATCGACAGTTAAGTCATGCCATCAGAATGGTATTAGAGGAGGTTCAGCTACCGTTAACTTTCCTTTCTGGCATTATGAAGCAGAAGATATGTTAGTATTGAAAAATAATTCTGGTACTGACGATAATCGAGTTCGTAAGCTAGATTATTGTATTCAGTTCAGTGAGTTATTTTATAAGAGATTTTTAAAGAATGAAGATATAACTCTTTTTTCTCCTCATGAGGCTAAAGAATTATATGATGCTTTCGGTCATGAAAATTTTGATGAGTTGTACGAGCAGTACGAACGTAAGACAAGTCTTAAGTTTAAGAAGACTATTAAAGCAAGAAAGTTAATGTCGTTGTTTATTAAAGAAAGAGTAGAGACTGGTCGTATTTACTTTATGAATATAGATCATTGTAATCAAAGATCATCTTGGGATGATGATATTAAGATGACTAATCTTTGCGTTGAAGTATTGCATCCTACTAAACCTCTTCAGCATCCAGATGATAAGAATGCTGAAATTGGTATTTGTATTCTTTCTGCTATTAATGTATTAGAGATTCAATCTGATGCAGAAATGGAAAAGGTATGTGATATTATTGTACGTATTTTAGATCAGTTAATCGATTACCAAGATTACTTCTTACCTGCTGCTGAAAACTTTACTAAGAATCGTCGATCATTAGGTATAGGTATTACTAATTTTGCTGCATATCTTGCAAAGCAAGGAGTAAAATATACAGATGATGAAGCTCCTAATGTAGCTGATGAGTTAATGGAAAAGGTACAGTACTATCTATTAAGTTCGTCTTGTGATCTATCGAGTGAAAAGGGTAGATGTCCTAAATTTAATAAGACAAAGTATAGTCAAGGTTGGTTACCGATCGATAGTTATAAGAAAGAAATTGACGAATTTGTTACAAGAAAGAATAGTATGGACTGGGAAGGCTTACGAGCAAGAATAAAAGAGTTTGGACTAAGGCATAGTACTGTATCAGCTATAATGCCGTGCGAGAGCTCTTCGGTAATTCAGTGCTCTACCAATGGCATAGAACCTATTAGATCTTATATTACCTATAAGAAATCTAAAGCTCGTACGTTACCAGTTATTGTACCGAACTATACTTCATATAAAAATAAGTACACTCTTGCATATGAAATGGAGGATAATACTGGTTTAATCAAGATTGTCGGTGCTTTACAAAAATGGGTAGATATGAGTATTAGTGCTAATATGTACTATAATTATGCTCATTATGAAAATGGAGCGTTACCTGATTCGAAAGTTATTAAAGAGATCTTACTAGCGTATAAGTTAGGTTGGAGAACAGGCTACTATAACAATACCGATGATGGGGATAAGCAGAGCTTCAATGAAGAGGAACAGAACGATAATAATGATGATGGGTGTGAATCTGGTGCTTGTGCCCTTTAAATATATTAACAATGGCTGATAAAGAGGATAAGTGGGCAGAAAATGTCGAAGGTAAGTTTTACGTAGATGAGCAATGTATTGATTGTGACCTATGTAGAGAGACTGCTCCGGATAATTTTACTAGTGAGATCGATGGAGGTTATTCTTATGTTTATAAGCAACCTGAGAGCGATCAAGAACTAGAATTATGCGTTGAAGCAATGGAAGGTTGTCCTGTTGATGCAATTGGAGATGATGGATAATAAATTTATGGAAACTGTACTTAACTTAAAAAATGTAGATACTACGAAACAACCTATGTTTCTTGGGGAGGATTTATCTCTTCAAAGATATGATAGATTCAAATACCCTAAGTTTTTCGACCTATGGCGAAAGCAAGAAGAGTATCATTGGTTACCTGAAGAAGTATCTTTAACTAAAGATCGTAATGATTATGAAAACCTAACCGATACTGAAAGATTTATCTTTAATAGTAATCTTAAATGGCAAACTATGACTGATAGTATGCTTTCTAGAAGTATTCATAATATTAAGAACTATGTAACTAATCCTGAGTTAGAAATATGTATGACTAGCTGGGCTCGATTTGAGACTATTCATAGTTATTCTTATACGTATACATTACAAAACATTGCAAAAGATACAACAGCCTTCTTCGACTCTATATTAGAAGATAAAGAGATTACTAGAAGAGCTGCTGAGATTAGTGGAGCTTATAATACGTTACTCGGTGATGATAAAGGTGATATCAAGCAAAGAATCTTTAATGCAGTTATTTCAACTCAAATTACAGAAGGTTTAGCTTTCTATGTATCGTTTGCTTGTTCTTACTTCTTTGGTTATAAAGGTAAGATGGAGGGTAATGCTAAGATTATAGGTCTTATTGCGAGAGATGAAAACTTGCATGCTGCTATTACGCAAAATATTATCAAGTATTGGAGAGAAAATAAAGACGAAGGATTCCAGCAAGTGGTAAAAGATAATGAGCAGAAGATTTATGACATGTATGGGCTAGCAGTGGAGAATGAAAAGAAGTGGGCAGAGTATCTCTTCTCAAATGGTTCTTTATTAGGTCTAAATGCAGAAATGTTAAATGGTTATATCGAATGGTTAGCTAATACAAGATTACGTTCTCTGGGTTATGATAAAATCTTTGATCAAACAACAAACCCTATTGGTGGGTGGTTAAATGGTTACTCAGATAGTTCCAAAGTGCAAGTAGCTCCTCAGGAAACTGAAATTAGTTCTTATAAAATAGGTGCAAGAGATACAGAAATTAACGAAGAAGCATTTGAAGATTTTGATCTTTAAATTAAATAATTTTTATGTCCAATTACATTCAAGCAATTAAAACTAAATTATCAGGTCAAAGAGATATTGAAATCGCTGACCTTCAAGTATATCTTTCAAACCCGGTAGCTATCGGTGAACACCCAAATATCGGTGAAGAAATAGAAAAGAAGATCGAAACTATTGATGGTCTAAATTCAAAAATTGAAACTATAGACAAGTTATTTACTGGAGAAACACCAGTTGATTCAGATAAATCATAGTCTATAAAGGATTGGATGGTTTATGATAATAAGGATTTTGATTACCTCCAACCTTTAGTTGACTCTTTTAAACAAATAAGAGATGAAGCATTGAATGCAAAACATTCGGCTTTTCAAAATGTATATGACGAACACCAAACAAATGGTCAATGGAATTTATATGTTTTATGGCAATATTTTAAAAAAAATAATGAAAATTGCAAATCATGCCCCTTCACAAGTAATCTCTTAAAAGATGTACCAAATCTTTATAGTGCCGCTTTTGCTGCTCTAGCTCCCGATTCACATCTATTACCACATCGTGGGAAAACCCCATTAATAAGATTTCATTTAGGGTTGACAGAGAACGAAAATGCGTTTTTTACAGTAAACAATCACAAACATTATTGGAAAGGCGGTAGTCTTATCGGATTTGACAATACAGATATGCATGAAGCCGTTAATAAAGGTTCAAACAGAAGATTAATTTTAGCATTAGATTTTAACAATGATAAAAAGGAGAAACAGAAAAAGTTAGAATCGTGGGCTAATAAGTTGATTCATAAAAATTATAGTCTATAATAGAAGACTATGAAAAAGAAATATATTATTATTGGCGTTGTTGTAGCTATTATTGCATTTTTTGCAATGTGTGGTAAGGCAGAAGCCCAAGAAGTAGAACAAGAAAAGACCTGGCAAGTAGATGTTACTACAGGTTATTATGAAAAGCGTATTTCAGGCGGTCTTTACGGAGCGCAGGATGTGGGCTATTTTAAAGCATCAACTAAAGCAGGAGACTTCGCAGGTCTTTCGTTCGTAGGTGGTTTAGAGTATGTTCATTCTGATGACTATCAGCTGCATTATTCTCTTGGAACGTATTTAAATACTCCAATCGGTGGTATTGATACACGAGTGGTAATGCATACGATTGAAGGTGCTGATACTACATTTGAATTGAACGGTGCTTATGACCTTAACTGGTTTCAATCGGTTGATACATCTATTACAGTTGCAGTAGAGGATGGTAGTGAAGTTGGTTCGGAATATGATAGTAAGATTATTACACCTGCATTCAATGTATCAAAGACCTTTACAGTAGCTGAAAAGGTTGATGTTACCGTTGGTGGTGAATATGGTCAATCATTCGGACTTGATGATGAACTTGAGTACACTCAAGGTTATGTTAGATTCGATACACAAGCAAATAAGCTACCAGTATTTGTACAAGTTAATGCACTTAGAAATAATCTAGGCGTTGTAAATGGTATTTCATCAGAAGGTACTGATGGTGATTTTGACGTATCGGTTACTGCTGGAGTTGCATTTAGCTTCTAAATAACAGAAATGTGATTTAAAAGGTGTGGCTGAGGTCACACCTTTTTTTTGACTTTTTATTTTCTTATATAAATAATATTCTATGAATAAACTAACTACATATAGAGGTACAAACCCAATAGCAAACATTGAATCTGCATTAGAAAGCATGTTCAATTTAACCCCTGTCTTCCATAATCTGGAAGAAGTATATAGAACCGGAGACCAGGTCCGATTCGCATCGCGTGAAGACGCTTTGTATATACAAATCGATACACCTGGTTGTGAAAAGAAAGATCTAGATTTAAATGTCGATACCGATCGCCGTGATATCTATATCAAAGGTAAACGCACTGTTAAGACGAACGATAGTGAAGAAGTACAATCTATTAATAGAAGTTTTTCTATTGGTAAAGAGTATGATATAAATAAAGTCGTTTTCCAATACAAAAACGGTGTACTAGAGGTCGTAGTACCTCGAAGAAAAAAAGAAGAGTATATTAAAAAATATACACTTTAGCCTTAAATAGTTAAAGGTCGGAGCATAACTATAAACTAAACAGGGGATGGATGGTGGGCAATACTAAAGGGTACTTCGGTACCCTTTTTTATGTTTATATTATAGGAACCTTTATATAATATATAAATGCAGACGTTTTTACCCTACCAGTCATTTAAAGAATCAGCTAAGTCTCTAGATTATAGAAGGCTTGGTAAGCAGCGAGTAGAGGTACTGCAATTACTTAACAGTATAAAAAAGCTTAAGAATAAAGAACCAGTTAAAGGTTGGAAGAACCACCCAGCTAGAAAGATATGGTATAACGATAAAGGTGATTATTCTAATGCATTATGTTTGTATGGTCTATCAATTTGTAAAGAATGGAAACGAAGAGGGTATAAAGATACATGTACTGAAAAGATTGAAGCTCATTTTGATAAATCTAAACCGGTTGTATACCCTAAATTTATTAAAGATGTAAGAGTTCATCTATCACATCGAAGCAATCTTATTAAGAAAGATAATCAGTACTATAAGGATAAGTTTAAAAGGACCGGTAAAGAAATTGAATATTTTTGGAGTTATTAAGTACTAATATGATTATTGTTGGTTGGATTTATACTCTTTGTTTTGCTATTTGTTATATACCTCAAATAGTTAAAAGTATTAGAACAAAAAAGGTTAATGATATTAGTGTTTCTCTTTTTATTTTATCTTTATTAGGTTATATATCTGCAATAATTTATACACTATCAGATATTGGATTTAATCTAATATTAATTACGAATTATATTTTTGGAGGTATTTGCAGTTTAACTATGATAATAATATTTTTATGTTACAGGTGCAAATAAATATAGATATGGACGACGAGTTCTATGATTCTGAAATGTATAAATTTCTTAAACTTGAAAAAGCAGAAATAGATAAATTAAAATGGATTGAATCAGAAAAAAAAGGCCGCGATATAGGAATATGTAAAGCGGTTTTTTTATGGAAAACATACCATAAAGAAGCTTGGGAAAAAGGTTTAGATAACTCTTGAAATCTTTATATTATAAGCTATAATATAGTATATGAATAAGTATAGTGCTATACGAGAGCAATTACGTGTGGAAGTAGATAAAAAGCAACAAGGTACTGTTGATACTGCTTTAAGAGATATAGAGAAAAAACATATGCAAGATGTTTTTTGTGAACAGTATGTTAAGTTACTAGATGTAGGCTTCGGTCCATATGATTGCTTAATAGCATTTATGAAAGGAAATAAATAATGAATACATTTTATAGCTATAAAGATATAGTATTGCAACCTGCGTACTCAGAAATTCAATCAAGATCATCTTTAGATACATCAGTAAAGTTCTTAGGTAAAACATTTGAAAGCGCTGCTATACCAGCTAATATGAAATGCACTATTGATTTTAAGAAGGCTAGAGAGTTAAGTGAAGCTGGTTACTTTTATGTACTGCATAGATTCTATGATTACGAAGATATTTTAGATTGGATGATCGAAAACAAAGATATGAAAACTATCTCAATATCTGTTGGTGTAAATAAAAAGGATCGTGATTTTATTGATAAGATTGTAGAGCAAAATGTAAGTGTAGACTTTATTACTATTGATGTAGCTCATGGTCATCATGTATTGGTAAAAAATATGATTACCTATATTAATAATAAATTAAACGTTAATGTTATTGCTGGTAATGTAGGTACATATCAGGCGGCTAAAGACTTATATGATTGGGGAGCTGATGCAGTTAAAATTGGATTGTCGATGGGTAAGAGCTGTACCACGTACAACTGTACAGGTGTTGGTACACCTATGTTTAGCGCAGTCTCATCTATTGCCAACCAGAAATTTAGTAAGTATGTAGTTCATAAGCAAGGTGGGTTAGCTGGTGTGTATAAAGATATATCGATACCTGTCATTGCAGATGGACAAATTAGAGAAGTTGGTGATGTTTGCAAAGCATTGGTCGCTGGAGCTGATATGGTAATGATTGGTAGTGAGTTTGCAAAGTGCGAAGATAGTCCTGCTGATATTATAGGGGGTCCTGCAATGGGTAATACTAATAAGAAAGTTTTTTATGGCAGTGCTTCATCAACAAATAAAGGTCACGATGGTTATGTAGAAGGTCAAACAGTGTATATGGATATGAGAAATGAGACATATGTACAGTACTTCAATAGAATTAATCAAGGTGTACAAAGTTGTATGAGCTATGCGGGAGTTAATGATATTACTTCTTTAATTAATATGGAATATCAAATCCATACTAATAACTAATTATATGTCAAAAAAGGATAATTATATAATCTTTAACCCTGAAGGAGGATTGGGTAAAATAATTGCATCTACAGCAGTAGTTAGGTGTATCCAAGCTAAATATCCTGAATATAAAATAATTGTACTCACACCTTGGGCTGAAGTTTTCTTAAATAACCCAAGAGTACATAGAGTTTTACAATCAGGTAACACACCTTACTTTTATAGAGATTATCTTGAAGGTAGGGAAAGTATAGTTCTAAAAGGTGAACCATATTTTTGTACAAATCATTTATATAGTAAGCAACATTTAATTAAGTCGTGGTGTGAGCTCCACGATCTACCCTTTGATGGTAATATACAACCAGAACTATATTTTAATATCGCCGAACAGACATATTATGCAAGAAATATTGTAAGTGATAAACCATTATTAGTTTTACAAACAAACGGTGGTAATTATGAAGATGAACGATCGTATTGCTGGACTAGAGATTTACCTCAAAACCAATCACAAATTTTAGTAGATGAGTTATCCAAAAAATATAAAGTATACCACGTTACAAGAAAAAATGGACCAGCTTTAAATAACGTTGAAAGAGTTGATGCGGTTGGAAGTAAACGAACTTTTTTATCTATACTACTTAAATCAGAAAAAAGATTATTAATTGATAGTTGTCTTCAGCATGCAGCAGCTGCATTTAATTTACCTTCGACTGTATGCTGGATTGGTACTAGTCCAGATGTTTTTGGATATAAAATGCATAAAAATATATTACCAAATAAAGAAAAAATGAAACCATGCGGTGGTAGTATGATTGATAGTTTGTTTTTTGATTACGATTTCAATGGTCCTGAGCATGAGTTTCCGTATGATAACCTTGATATTTTTGACTTGCAAGCAGTTTACGATAGTATAATAAAATGAATATAATTTTTAATTCTTCAATGCCAAGAGCTTGTAGTACATTACTACAAAATATATTTGCTCAAAATCCTAACTTTCACGCTACTGCAACTGACGGTCTAATAGAATTATTAGATGGAGCAAGACAACGATTTACTGGAAGCGTTGAGTTTAAAGCATCTATAGATCAAGATATATCTTTACAATCATGGCGTAACTTCTGTAAAGGTGGTATGCAAGCCTATTGCAACACTCTAAC
>Ga0302126_10000348_pt1 | contig 31013 bp, 24 predicted proteins | sample CB4_20m_MG_FD_203108 | JGI IMG/M metagenome (GOLD analysis project Ga0302126, IMG submission 203108) | Marine microbial communities from Western Arctic Ocean, Canada - CB4_20m | ecosystem: Environmental > Aquatic > Marine > Oceanic | place: Canada: Western Arctic Ocean | collected 2017-09-24 | reverse complement strand
CGGCGGCGGCGACGGCGACGAGAACGGCCCTCGCCGCCGAGTGGGAGGCAATGCGGCTGTTGGCGGTGGCGGAGGTGGCGACTTCGGATGCGGAGGTGCAGGTGGAGGGGGCAGCCGGCGAGATGCCTCATCTGGCGGCGGAGGTGGCGGACTGGGCGGAGGCGGTGGTGAGGGTGCGCTACCTGGAGGCGAGGGAGGCGGCGGAGAGGGCGTCGGCGGCGGTATGGGCGGCGGCGCAGGCGGGCGTGTGGGCAAGGATTGTGGAGTCGAGGGTAGAGGGGAGGGCGACGGCGGTGGCGGCGGCGGCGGCGGCGCAGGCGTTCGAGTGGGCGGGGGCTCAGGCTGGGGAGTAGGAGGAGGAGGCGCCCGCCAGTGGTAGAGGCTTGTCCGGTCCCCAATAGTTAGTGTGTGTGGAGTGCATACCCCGTTGGTTGCCCGGAACGCGCCCGGGCCCTGATAGCTCGTCGTTATTACAAAGTAAGAAATTGCGGACGCATCCCACCCTCTCGCCATGCACGCGCCCCCAGACGACGACGGTGTCGGGCCGGATCGAACGCCTCAGTCAGACGGCGGCTCCTCGCCCCGCCACCTTGGCGTCGTAGAGGAAGAGGTGGATGCCGCCGCGCCGCACGCGCAACCCTCCGCTATAGCGAGCGGCTCGCCGGGCCCGGTACCCCGGGCCGGTCCCCCGCCCGGAGAGGACTTCTTCGAGGAGCGGTCGGGCCAGATGTCGGCCAAGAGGGCGCGTCGCAACGGGCCCCGACCCAGCGACACCGGCCTTGCGGAAGGCGCTGTGTCCGGCGCCTCGGACTGCGAGTCGGCAGAAGGCGCCCCCCCCACGCACCAGCGACCGTCCAGACAGGACAGCGACGAAGAAGACTACGTGGCGTTCGACGTCCAGGCGGCAGCACGGGCGGCAGCGGGGGCGGCGCTCGCCGCCGACGAAGAGGCCGAGGACGACCTTGGGCTTGCGTCGGCGAGTGCGGCGGAGGGCGGGGCGTCTGACGGTGTCATCATGCGCGGCGTCGGCGAGTTCGGACCCCTCCCGGCCACACGCCCGTCGTTAGAGAGGCGCGCGGCGCACGGCGCCATGATCGCCGCACAGCACACCGAAAACGCCGCCGCTGCGATCGTCGCCGCAGAGCAGGAGGGCCTTCCGCTAGAGCGAGTGGAGAACAGCACCGGCTTCAAGGGGGTCCTTCTGCACGCGTTCTTGATCCCGCGTCCGTACGAGGCTCGTGCCCGTTGGGGCGGGAAGGAACTGTACGCGCGTCGCTGGCTGACGCCCGAGGAAGCCGCACTCGCGCGAGCGCGCAAGCTGCGGGAGCTGCAAGCGAACGCCGACGAGGATATGGACGAGGTCTTCCCGCGGTCGCCGCGGGCGGCCGCCCCCCCGCTGCTACTGGCCGGCCCGGTGCCGCCGGTCGAGGCCGCCGAGGCCGCCGACGCCGTCGAGGCCGTCGAGGCCGCCGAGCCACAGCCCCTGGTCGCCTCCGTCGCCTCCGTCGCCCACGTACACCACGCGCAAACGGACGACGAGGTGCGCGACTTCATGCTCCTCTGCGCGGCCGACAGCCCCGCGCTCGTGCGCGTCTCGCGACACCTCCTCGGCGACTACGGCATCATGTGGGCGCGGCTTGTCGACCACCAACCCCCGAAGGTCGCCGAGTGCGGCTGTCGCTTCTGGACGGTCGATTGCACGCACGCCTGCCTGCTGTGCGTGGTCCAGTCGCTCCGCGCGGGCGGGCTGCAGCTGCGGGAGGACACGACGATGCAGGAGGTGCTCGCCGAGTTTGCGTACGCAGGCATGCGACCGCCGGCCCTCCGCCGGCGCGACGGCGAGCCGGCGCGCCGCCTCATCACCGCGCCCGAGATGCTGCTCGGCCCAGGGTCGTCGGCCGAGTTCCGTCGCACCGCGCTCTGCGCCACGTGCGAGGCGATCGCCAACGCCATCTGCTGCTGGCCCCGCCTGCAAGAGGTCGTCAACTCGGCCGTCTCCGGCGAGTGGCCGTCGACGGCCACGAGCTGCAGCACCTCGAGCGCGTGGATCTGCTTCGCGTCCAGCCCCATCCTCCCGACGCGGCCATGCCACAGGGCGCGCCCCGACGCGGCGCCCGGCCCGTACATGACGGTGCGCCTCTGGGACTCGCTTGCCGGCCTCGCCGCGGAGTGGCCCGCATGGCTGCAGAACACCCTTGCAGCGATGATGTGCATCGTGGTCGACGCGCGCACGCGGCCGCCCGAGAACGCCGACGCCACGATCGCGGCCGCGGCCAGCGGCGTGCAGGCGCTGCCCCTGCCCGCCACCTTCGCGCACGTGCAGTCCGTCGTGCAGAGCTCTCAGAGCGGCGAGTTCTGGACGACGCCGTACGACTACGCGCACGGCACGTGCCGCACGCGCAACCGGACGGGCAGCGCCGAGGTGCACGCGATGGTCTCGTCCGTGCGCGCCTGCCTCTCGCTCCTCCTCCGTGCCGTGCCGCGCCCGCACCAAGCGAACTCCTTTCGGTCCGACGCCCACCCGCTGGGGTCCGAGCCGCACTGGCTCCCGACGAACGGGCCGGCGTGGCTGACCGTCGAGACCGCCTCCGAACAGTGGCACGGGTGGGCGGAGAACTTCGTGATGCTCGCGTGGGGCTCCATCAAGGGCACCTGCTCGCCGAAGGTCATCTTCAGCGAGTCGTGCGTCTTCGGCGAGATGCGCGTCCGCGAACGCAAGGCGCTCGCAGACGCCTTCGCCAAGCGGGGCATCACGCTCGTCCAGTGGGCGGAGGGGGAGGCGGCCGCCAAGCGGTCGAACCCGCTGCTCTTTCCCCCGGCGTGGGTCGACGAGCATTACATGTTCCAGCACCGTGGCGCCTCGTACTACGAGGCGCGGGGAAACGGGCCATTTCTCAAGATCGCATGGGACCAATAAGTTTGCGGGCGTACCGCATCGACACGTACACACAACCACGGACACACCGCCACGGACGCGCGGATACGCGGACGCACGGACCCACACGCAGACTCGCGCCCTAGTGGAACAGAGGGTTGACGTGCTGCACGCTCGCTCGGCAAACGGGACAACGGCTCCACTCTCTTCCCGCTCCGCAACTCGCACAGAGCACCGCATGGCCGCACGGGATTAGGACGCGCTGCGGCGGCCGGACCAGGCAGACCGCGCAACTCGGGGCCGCGGGTGCCGGCGCCGTGCCGACGCACTCGCCGACGCGTGCGTCGGTGGTGGGTCCCGGTACCTCGTGGGTCTCGCGGCGCGCCCACGCCTGCAGCTCCGGCCTAAAGTCGGCGCCCGTGTCCATGTACTCGGTGATGAGCGTGCTCTGCGTGAACGCCGCGCACTGGAGGAGAGACGTCCGCAACCTAGCCCGCACGCTCGCAGGGACGCGTCGCAGTATCTGCGGCGTGCAGCTTAGGCGGACGAACCAGTAGGTGCAGTTGGCGGGTGCCCCGACGTGGAACAGGCCGCGCGCGCGTACGACGACGATGCACTTGGGGTCGACCGTCGCCGGCCACGCCTCGTCGTGGCCGAAGAGGATGGCCCGTTGGAGGTTGGGCGGGACGCTGAGCGCGTGGTCGTAGTCGCGGGGAACGGTGTCGTGTGTGTCGGGGACCTGGTACAGGTCGCCTGTGGCGGTCTCGACGAACAGCGACACCGCGCCGGTTATGGGCCACCAGCATGCGTGCTGTGGGATGGAGACCGTCCCCTCGGCTGAGGAGGCGGCACGCGACTGTGTGTGCGGAGCCATGGCCGTGCGCCGTTTGTGTGTGTAGGTCTGTTGTATTAAAACTCGGTCCAGCAACTTCCTGGGACGCACTCCAGACGAGGGGAGTTCGGTCGCTTTCTAACGTCAAATAGCGAAGGTCTTACGGTGCACCGCGCCGACGATGGCGCGGAGGACCCCCTCCCGCACACGACCCTCCGCCCCGCACGCCATGCCCCCGCGTCATTTCACTATCACCACAACGCGCGGCGCGCCCGCGCCCGTCCGCGGCGCGCTCAGGCGCCGGACGCCACGGAAATGCGCGCCTTAATGTTGACCTCCATGCGCTCCTTGAGGTCGGCGATGATCGCCCCGACGAGGGCGTCGGCGGGAGCGCCCGGCTCCGTGCCGACCTGCGCATAGTCGTCGTCGCCGCTGCCATTGCTGCCGGACGAGCCGCGTCCCTGGACGTCTCCGCCGGGATGGCTGTAGAATTGGGTGCACGCGTGCAGGACGTCGCAGTCGCCGGCCCACTCTGCCCACTCGCCGCCCACGTCGACGACGCCGGTCTCCACGTTGATTCCGACGGCGAGGCAGTGGCCCGTGGCGACGGCCGCGTCCGAGACGACCATGCCCCGCAACGTGTCCATGCCCCGCAACGTGTCCAGGCCGCCGTGCGGGCGAGGGCTTCCTCCTCGGCCCTTGTCGTCGGCGCACGTTGGGCAGCCCTCGGCGCGCAGCGCGCCCACCTCCTCCTCCATCGAGCGCACGTGCGCGAGCGCGGCGTCTCGGCCCTCCACCGCTCTCGTGGCGGCGACCTCGGCCGCCACCGTCGCGACGCGCGCGTCGTCGCATGTCTGTAGCAGCGCGACGACGCGCTGCTCCGCCGCGACGAACGCGGCCTGCTGATGGTCGCGCGCGGCGACGGCCGCCTCCTTCGCAAGGACCGCCTCTGTGGTCGCTGCGACAACCGAGGCGGAGAGGGCCTCCTCGCGGCCGGCGACCGCCTTCTCGTGCGCCGCGATCGTGCTCTCGTGCGCCGCGATCGTCGTGCGCAGGCGCTCGGCGCCGACGCGCTCCACTTCGGTCTGGCGGGAGACGATGGCGAGGCGCTGCTTCGCGTCCTGGAACGCGCGGGCCTGCTCGCCCACCGCCGCCTCGGCCTCGCGCGCCCGGCGCAACGAGACGTCGGCGCTGCGTGCCATCTCGCGCAGCTTGCCGCGACACTCCTGGTTGCAGACGCCTGCGAAGGCGGGCCGTCCCCCCACGGCCGGCGCGCCGGCCCCGTCGGCCGCGGGGTGGGCGGGGGAGGCGGGGGCGCCGGTCAGCCGCGGCGAGGGCCGCGCGGCGGCCACGGCCGTTGCGCGACAGCCGCCCGCGACCGGGGGCGAGGCCGAGAGCGGCGCGCCGCCCTTCTCGGAGATGCGCCGGAGCGCGTCGGCGTGGCGGACGCCGAGCTGTGCGAACCCGAAGCGGCCGGGCGTGGCGGCGGGTGGCGGCTGCGGTGCCGAGATGGCGGCGTGCGACAGCGACGCCGTGCTCGGCGTCGTGGGCGGTCGGCGGGGGTGCGGTTCACGGGAACGCGACGGGGTCGTCTCGTCGCCGCTCTGCATGCTTGCGAGCATGTGGCGCAACGAGAAGCCGCCGCCGCCGTCGGTGCGTGTCCACGAGGAGGAGCCCCCCTCTTGTCCCTCTTCGTCGTCGCGGAGGCTCATTGGGGAGGGTTCCGTGGCTCCCGGAGCCCCACCTTTATGTCGATCGCGTCCAAAGGGGGGGAAGCGGCGGCGCGTCCGGCGCCCCCAGCGGCCGCCGAGCGGCGCCGGCGCGCTCCGCCCGATCCGCCCGTGCTCACATAAGAGTCGGGTCAGCCACGGGCTTCGCAACCTTCTGGCCCTACGACCGATCCACGATGTCGCTGCGACCGGCAGCCAACCGCTCCATGCGATCGATTCCAAAGCAGGAGGCCGCGCCGGCCTTCGGTGCGGGGCTCGTAGACGACGCCCCACTGACGTTCGACGACCTCAACCCCGTAGAACAAGCCGCGGCGTCACTGGGGGTTCAGCCCGACGCGATAAAGCCCATCGGATGGCTCAACGACGCACACTTCCAGACGCTAAAGGACCAGAACGCGCTCCACCCCGAGCTGTCGCGTCGCATCGAGGCGTTCCGCCACGTGTCGAAGGCGACATCAAGCGAATCGTGACGGGCGCGCCGTTGCCGGCCCAGCCAAGAGAATCTAGCGCGTGCTCGGGGGAGGGCCGAGAGAGTGGACGAGAAGACGGTGGTCGCGAGAGCGGGAGAAGGAGAGCGTAAGGTAGCGGAACGGGACCGTGGATGGGAGTGCCTTGTAGGTGGCAGGCCGAGAAGGCGCACGCTCCCAGTGGGACGCCCCGTCGCAAGCGCCTGTACCCTGGTTAGGAGGCTCCGTACACCGAGAGAGCATGAACGTCGGTAAAATGTGAAAGTAACCCCCTTCTAAAGCGAGCGCTGGACCGGAGCCGGGCCCTGAACACGAGTCTCACACAAAGCACGACGATCCCGAAAGTCCCAGCGAGAGGACAGCCCGCTCGGTTCTCCACCGGTGCGCGGAAGCGACGGCGACGGCGGCAGCGATGCCGGGGGCCGCCGGCCACGCAAGCCGCACCGGTGGCACGAGAAACGAGCCCGACGACTTCCTCACGCGGTGCACCGAATCGATGTCCCGCATGCACGGGTTCACGGGCGGAAGCACCGCCCTCTGGCCCGCCCGGGCCATGAGCGATGCCGACCTCCGCGCGCCGGCGTCCCAGTACATGTCGGCGCCGAGCGCGTACCTGCCGACGGCCCTGGGAGCGGGGCCGCTGGGCGAGGCGACGTGCGCCCCCTGCGCAGGGCAGGCCGGCTCCCCATGGCCGGACGGGTCCAGGGCGGAGACCGTGTACGCCGTGGGGCCCATGGGCGCGGCGCCCTCCTCGCGTGGGACCGTGGTGCGCCGGGGGACGTCGAACCCCCCGGCGCCGACGGCCTTCCCCAGCGCCGCGTTCGGCGACGGCCTGACGACGGCGAGCAGCCTCGCCGCGCTCTCGGCCATGATCCTTGGCCGCCCGCCGCCGCCCGCCGCGCCGTCGCGCATCGGAGACGCGGCTCCCGCCGCGGCCTCGGCCGCCGACCGGTCCGCCGCCTCCGTGGAGCACCGGCGGCCGTGCGCCCACGCCGCCGTCGACCGTATGTGGAACCGCCTCACGGACAACCGCACTGTCGGCGCGCAGGGGTGCTTCCCGCTGGGGGCCGGGCGCGCGTCGTCGACGACGGCGCAGCGGGCCCGCCTCACGCCGCCCGCCGCCGGCGCGTGCTTCCAGTGCCGCGGCACCGACTTCTCGACGTCGCACGGCGAGGCGACGTGCACGCGGTGCGGCGTCGTGCGGCCGTACGCCGAGCGGGTCTCGCGCACTCGCAACGGTGGCGGCCCCGAGGACGAGGACGGCACGGTGCGCGCGGACGCGCCGCGCGCCCTGCGCCGGACGCCGCCGCCGTCGTCGGCCGTCGCCCAGCGCAACCAGATGCGCGAGGTGCTCAACCTCTCGAACACGAGCATGCCGCGCGGCCTCGCGGTCGTGCAGCGCATCAGCGAGACGGCGGCCGTCGAGGAGGCCCTCCGCGAGGAGGGCGCCAACACGCCGCGCAACTTGCAGATCAGGGGCTTCCGCCTGCAGGCGGAGCTCACGAAGCACCTCGACGCGTCGTACCGCCTCACGCCCGACATGGCGGAGCGCGCCCGGGCGACCGCGCAGGCGGCGTGGCAGCGCGTCGAGGCGCACCACCGCGCGTGCACGGCGGGGAGTTCGGAGCAGTGCCCGTGCCACCGCGACCTCAGCGGCTGCCCGGCCGTGCTGCTCTCGCTCATCTGCCTCTTGATCTGCCTCGACGAGACGCTGCTCGACGCCACGGCGCCGAGCGACGACGACGGCGGCGGCGCGCTCGAGTCGCTGGGCGGCCTCGCCGCGCTCCGCGAGGCCGCGGCCTTCGCGCGGACGCACATGGTGCGCATCGGCACCGCCAACGAGAAGAACACCAACCGCACGCTCGTCATCGCGCGGCAGCTCATGGACGACGCGGTCGTCTCGCGCCGCTGCGGCGAGCTGCGCGAGCGCCCCGTCGACGGCCCCTCGCCCCGGGCGGGCCGCCTTGCGGTCCACGCGCACCTCGCCGCGACGAGCGGCGGCGGGCCGGTCGCGCAGTCGATGCGCTACCGCGAGTGCCGCTCGGAGCCGAGCGACGACGGCTCGTCCGTCTCGTCGCTCGGCGTCGACCTGCCCGCGAGCCCGTCGCCGCGGCTGCGCGGGCCGAGCTCGGTGCGGCAGGCGTTCGCGGCGCTGCAGCAGCAGCGCAGCCTGCGGATGACGCACTCGATGAAGCAGGAGACGATGCGCGCGATCGGCTCGCCGCAGTTCGGCGCCGCGCTGCGCGATAACGACTTCGTGCGCAGCCAGTCGCCGGCGACGCTCGCCGCCGCGCTCGCGTACAACGTGACGATCGGCACGCCGCCGTCGTCGCACGCGAACTCGACGACGTCGGGCGACTGCATGGAGACGGGCGCCGAGGGCGACGCCGGCGCGACGCGGTCGCTCGGCGCGCCGTCCGGAACGGCTTCGCCCATGCGCCGCAACCGCGGCGACGCCGCGTCCTTCGCCGCCGTCGCCAAGATGGACCCCGTGCAGTTCCGCGCAACGGCGCGCAAGGTGGCGGAGCTGCAGAGCAGCACGGGGTGAGGGCGGGAGGGCGGGAGGGCGGGCGCGTGGGAGGGTAGAAGGGTAGAAGGGTAGGAGGGTAGGAGGGCGCGGGCGGAGAGGGCTCGCTAATCGCTCGTCGTGTGGCGGCACGGCGGCCGTGCGCACGCTATCAGCCGTCGTCGCAGCCGCGGCACTTCTTCGGGTGGACGCATGCAGGAGGACGACATGGCACGCCGAAGGCCCCCTTCCGACCACGGCGCCGACGTCGAGTACGGCGCGCTGCAGAACACCTCGGCGGACGAGAGCGCCTTCTCCGACTACGACGACGTCGAGGTGCGCCGCGCGAGCATCGTCGACTTCAGCTCCGTCGCGCTCTACATGCCGGGGCTGCAGACGACCCTCGCGCTCGTCGTCTGCTGCCTCACGAGCATCCTCGTCAGCCTCGCGTCGGCGGCCGTCTCCGTGAGCGCGGTGCGCACGGCGACGCTCACGATGCTCGTCGGCGGCCTCGTCGTCTGCAAGCCGATCCGCATCGCCTACGCGCGCGGGATCGACGTCATGTTCGACGCGCTGCGCCCGGCCGTCGTCGTCTACGTGCTCGCGCTCGTCTTCGAGCAGCTCGTCCACTCGTGCGGGCTGGCGCACGACGGCTCGGTCACGCTGCGCCACTGGGCGTACCACGCCTTCACCGTCGCGATGGCCGCCGCGGGCTTCGTGCAGGCGTGGAACCCCATCGCGCAGACCGACTACCCCTTCGTCGTCGTCTCGCTCTCGCTCGTGGCGGTGGCGTGCTTCACGCCGCCGCCGCTGCGGGCGGGCGAGGGGCCACTCTGCGAAGCGCCCGCGATGGCGGGCGCAGTCGAGCGCTTCTTCCGCGCACTGCTCTTCGGGTGCACCTACTGCACGCTCGCCTACGCCTCCGAGCCGGCGCGGCACTCGGTGCGCGAGATCATGCTCTGCGCCGTGCGCGCGACGACCGGCTCGGTGTGGATCTTGTGCGTGCACCGGTTCCTGGTGGGGACCGCCGTCCTGCAGGCGCTGCTCGTGCTGTGGTCGCGTCTCAAGGCGCACCCCGACCGGCACCTCGTCGTGGACTCGTCGACCGCCTCGGTCGAACCGTCTCGCTCCGACCCGCACCGCACGCAGCCGATCGCCTACGCCGACGACGTCCGCGGGCGGGGGGACGACCCCCACCGGTTCTCTACGTACGACTCCCCGTGCATGGAGACGTACATCGACGGCGGCGACCTCGAAGTGTACGGTGGCTACGGCACACCCGAGTGGTCGCAGGAGTGCGCGTACAACGGCGCCGCCGACACGCCAGGCCGGTACGCCGGCGTGCGCCTCTCGATGGCGCCCGAGTTCTCGCGCGTCGAGGAGTTGCACCCCGGGACAGAGCCGCCGCCGCAGGCGCCTGCGCGCGAGGCGCTGCGCGTGACGCTCGGCGCGACGAGGCCGTCGTTGCGCCCCGCCGGCAGCCGAGGCCGCGACGAGGTGGGTGGGGGGGCGTGTGGGGGCGTGGCGGGGGGCTCGGCCGGTGGCGGCCGTAGCGCCACGGACGAGCAGCGCCGCATGGAGATCGTCGCGAGACAGCTGGCCGAAGAACAGTGACTAGCTTACCCAGACGGGGACACGAAGTGTAAATTTTAGTATTAATCTCTAGCTACGAGGGCCACAGCCTCACAGACCCGCGGGCCCGACCTCTCTGGTCCATACACGCACACACGAGCGGCTGCGGCGCTGGGTCGCCTAGACCGCGCTCGCGTCGACGATGATCACGCCCGCGTGCTCTTCCGCGTGGTCGATGCCGTAGTGGTGCTCCTCGAGGATCTTCTTCACGGTGTGGAGCGCGTCGGCCCCTGCCTTGCCGTGGAGTTTCTCCACCAGCTTCTGGAAGAGCTCGTGACCCGGTCCGTCCACGTCGATGGACTTGACGACTCCGTCGGCGAGCGTAATGTCGAGGGAGAGGTCGTCGTCGTTGGTGTGTGCGAGCACGGGCTCTTGGCTCTCGGTGACAGAGTCGTCGTCGGAGTCGTCGCTGGAGTCGGAGTCGGAGTCGGAGTCGGAGTCGGAGTCGGAGTCGGAGTCGTCAGAGTCGGAGTCGTCAGAGTCGGAGTCGTCAGAGTCGGAGTCGTCAGAGTCGGAGCCGCCGAAGCCCCCGCCCCCGCCAAAGCCCCCGCCCCCACCGAAGCCCCCTCCACCCGCCCCTCCACCTTTCTCCTCCTGGCCGCCACCGCCACCTCCCTTCTCCTCCTTCTCCCCCCCCTCACCGCCGGCCTTCTCCTCCTCCCCCCCCTCACCGCCGCCCTTCTTCTTCTCCTTGTGCTTCTTCATGCGCTTCTCGTGCTTCTCTTTGTGCTTCTTCATGCGCTTCTCGTGCTTTCGCTCCGCCTTGGACATGCGCTTCTCGTGCTTCCCCGCTCCGTGGCGCTTGTGCGCCGCCCGTCGCTCGCCCTTCGTCGGCTTGCGGTGCCGCTCCGCCCGAGTGTGCTCGGGGTGTTTGGCGTGCTTGAGCCGCCTCTTCTTGGCGCCCCTTGCGGCGCGGCCCTTCTTGTGGATGGCGCCTCCGTGCGAGCGCATGCCGCGCTTCTGACGCCGCTTCGCGTGGTGCTTGACAGAGGAACGGGGCTTTGCCCCTCTCTTCTTCGCGGCGCGGTGGTGGGGAGCACGGGCGCGGCCGCGGCCGCGTCCCCCGATGTCCTCCTCGTAGGCGTGCTCCCACTGGTCCCACCGGTCACCGTCCTCTCCGAAGGAGAGCTCGCCGTACCCGCCGCACCCGATGCCGTCCTCGCTGACGGCGTCGTAGGTGGACCGCATCGAGGCGGCCCACGGCGGTACGGAGGCGACGGACGCGACGGGCACGACGGGCACGACGGCAGCCGCCCTCGCCTCCACGTCCCTGGCAGGGAGCGCCGTCAGCACCTCGCGAACCGTCAGCGGCCGCCGGGACGGGATGGTTATCGCGTTGGTCGCGCGGAGCGGGCGGACGCTCATTTTTTCACGGACTCGTATGAATTCAAATTCGACATGTTTACATATTCTCTCTACTTGGGGCGGAGCACGTTTATTGCGCAACGGCCCGCCGCGCCCCTCTTAGCTGCGGTCGTCTGCGCGCCGCGAAAGGGCGAGCATCGGCCCGTTGACGAGCGCCGCGCCCGGGCGCGCGTATGACGCGTGCGGGTGGAGCGTTGCCATCGAGGCGTCGACGCGCTGCGCCGCCGCGATGCTCCGGGCGAGCACTCCCGCCTCCTCGTCGCGCCCACTGTCGCGGAGCGCCCGCTGCCGCTCGGCCACGCGCACGGCGCGCACCTCGAGGTCCACCAGCTCCTCGGAGAGCGCCTGCCGCATGAGGGACACCTGTGCCGCGCCCTCCTCGCAGAGCGCGGAGGCTTGCCTCGCCATCGCCGCCGCCTCGGGAGGGACGGCGGCGAGCAGGTCATCGACCTGCTCGAGAAGGACCGGGTCGGTGCACCCCAGCGCGCGCACGCACGCGCGGATCCGCCCGACCTGTCGTTCGACGCTCGTCGCGCACGCGAAGATCTGATCCATGCGGTTCGTGTCGGGCCGGTCGTAGCGCGGCTCGGGCGTGGGCGCGCGCACCGCCAGGGCCGTGCACGCCCGCACAGCGCGTCGCGGCGCGTCGGGCGCACGGGTGCGCTGCGCGCCGCGGCGCGGATGTGCGGCGACGGCCGTTAGCAGGAGGCCGTTGTCATCTCCTTCGCATGGAGATCCCGTGCGCGCAGCCGCGGCCGACGCCGGCGGCAGGCCCACGTAGACGCCGTCGTCGTCGGCCGAGTCACCCACGCAACCCCCGTCCATCCCCTCCCTGGTGGAGGTGGCTCCCCTCGCGCCGCAGACCCGCCCGTTAGCGCTGCCGCCCTCCACTCTCACCCCCCGCTCTCATGACCCTGCTACGCGCCTACGCACCGGCGTCGGCACGCGGTCCATCCGTACGATCGAGTCGCGTCCCTATATGAGCACTCGCGGGGCCGTGTGGTTGAGGTGGCCTTTGTGTGAATAGATGAGTGTTCGCGCACCCCCCGCGTTTAAAGCGGCCGTTCCACCACGGAGTGGGGAGCCCCGTCGCTCGTTCCGCGACGTGCTTGCGTGCGAGCTGCCCCGCGCCCCTCCGCAGATCGGCCACCGTCCCAGCGACGCGCACGGAGCCGTCGCGGTGATGCTGCCGAGCGGCGCGACGCTGTACATCTCTCTGGATCCGAACGACCCCACCCGCCTCACGGGCGACCAGATCATACCCTTCAAGCTCTCGCCCAAGCACGCCGGGGAGCGCGTCCCCAGCCTCGCCAACCTTGCGCCGGACTATCTGTTCGACGCGCGGTTCGTCGCGCACGACCACTTCACCTTGGTGGCCTTTCCAAGGTCCCGCGCGTCGGGCCGCGACAACCGACCGCGTCGCGCGTCGCGACCGATGGAGGCGGTGCCGTCGCTGAACCTCGTGCGCGCGAGGCCGGCACCGTTTACGGAGACCATGGCGCCCGCGCCGCCGACCGAGGACTCGACCCTCTTCGCCTCGGGCCACATGGACACCACCCGCGGCGTAGCGGCGCACGTCGTCGCCCTCTACCCGCGCGCCGAGTCGGGCGAGCACGTGAACACACCCCGTCTCGCCACGCTCACGTACGATCACCCCGGCAGCGAGAATGCCGACTGGGCGATCCACTTCGAGGCGACGGTCGATGGGAGCACCATTCGCGTCACCGCGGACGTCGGAAAGAGCGTCGGCGAGTTCCACAAGATCGAATCCCATATCCGCACGAACGAGCGCGTCCGCAGCGTCTTCTGGCGCATGTTCTTCGCCATTTACAGCCAGCTGGACTCCACCTACGCGGTGGAGCGTGCGCAGAAGAACGTGCTCACGGCCGTGCTCGACACCTACACGTGAGGACGTGTCCGAGTGGCGGGGGTGTGGCTGGGGCGGTCGGGGCGGTCGGGGCGGTCGGGGCGGTCGGGGCGGTCGGGGCGGTCGGGGCGGTCGGGGCGGTCGAGGCGGTCGTGTCCTTTTTTATAAAGTGACGAACTCAAGCACCCCAAAAGAATTCCACGTCACAAAGCGAACCCCTACCAGGCCCCTCTCCACATGGCCGCCGCCGACCAGCTCGTCGCCAAGGCCGCGGAGGAGGCCCTCGCCGCGCAGGAGCCCGCCCAGGAGCCCGCACAGGAGCCCGCGCAGGAGCCCGACGACGAAGACCCAGAGGTCGTCGACGGCCCCGAGGAGGAGTGCGTCTACTTCTACGGGCACTCTAAGAAGACGGACCCGTACCGGGTGTTCTCCAACTTCTTCCCCGCCCAGTTCACCATGCAGCTCGACGCCGTCGGGCAGCCCGCGCGCACAGAGACGTACGCGACCTCCGAGCACGCCATCATGCACCAGAAGGCCGTGCTCTTCGGGGACGAGGTGCGTGCCGAGCTGATCCAACACCCATGGTCAGCTCCGGCCACGGCCAAGAAGCTCGGACGCAAGGTCTCCCCCTACGACGAAGCCGTGTGGGCAGAGCGCCGCGGCGAGGTCGCGCTCGCGATCCTCCGGGCCAAGTTCGACCAGAACGAGCCGCTCGGGGCCGCCCTCCGTGCCACCGCGCCGCGCACCCTCGCGGAGGCCGCGCCAGCCGACCGCGTGTGGGGGATCGGTCGCACCGCCGCCGCCGCTCGCGGTGGCGCGCCGTGGCGCGGCGAGAACCTCCTCGGCACGACCTTAATGGTCGTGCGCGACGAGATGGGTGCGTAGAGGGGCGTGTTCGTGGGGCCCGTGCTGTAGAGAGAGTTCCTTCTTAAACAAACTCTTAATTGTAGCGCGACGACCCCCAAACGTATCCATCGCCGCCCCTCCTCGGCCGAGGCGTGTGTGTGTTCTACCAGAAAAGTCTCACTTGCCCCTCCTCGAACAATTCCTCCCGGCCGTCCGGATGCGTGATGCGGACGAGATACTCGCCCCCCTTTGGGCCTTCGTAGTCCTCGATCTTCCCGTTCGTAAAGGACTCCCAGCGCACCCAGTGCTCGGAGCCCTTTGGGCCTTCGTAGGAGGCCGCCCCCTCCGGGACCTCAGCCCGTACCATTCGGCGCCGTCCCTGTGGGCCCTCGTAGTAACGCACGTCTCCGATCTCCCCGCCGTCCAGCGGGTGGCGGTCGATATGCGACGACTCCGGGCCGTCAACGACCTCCATAAACTCGTCGCACTCGTCCTCGTAAATCGTGTGGCGGCATATCGGGCACAGCGGGTCTTCCGCCGGCGAGAGCCGAGCGCGGATGACACTCTCGATGCACCTTTTGTGAAAGGAATGGCCACACCCGTTGAGTACGGCCACCGGCTCCACCACGCTCCATTGCGCGTGTGGGCAGTCGGGCCATACGCTTCGAGGTGGCTGCTCGCCGTCGTCCCCCACGCGACGTCGCTGCGCGACCTGCTCGCTCGACTGCTCGCACTCGTATACTGGCTCGTAACAGAGGGGGCACTCCAAGGGCGGGACGACCGTCACGATGGCGCCTATGGGCGTGGGGGAGAGCTTCAGTCCGCTGGCGAGGCTGCTCAGGTTGGGAAGGGACATCTGCAGCGGGGCGTGGACGCGAGGCGTGGCTCGCGCCACCCACAACTTTATTACGAACTCGTGGGCTAGAGCTCCTTGGGCTGCGGAACCGGCGGGCGTGGGGTATAAGCTTGGGCGGCTGGGACGGACGTCTTGCAAAAAGAGTGGACCGGACGCTAATAACACGCAGCTGCGCCCCCCCTTGCGGTCGCGCACATGGCGCTCCGCGCGACGGAGCAAGGCCGGCGCGCCCGCAGCAGCCTCGCGTGGTTTGCGCGGATGCGGGTCTGGCCGCGGCCGGCCGCGACGACGCCGGTTGGCGCGCTCGCGCCGCAAACGGAGGGCGCGAGGCCGCTGCGGAACCTGTGGCTGTGGAAGGTGGTGCAATACTGGGCGCGGTGGACGTCGGCGGAGCGCGCCGCCGCCCACGAGTCCCGGCGCCTGCTCGTGGAGATCAACCGTCGCGTGTCCCTCGCCAGCGAGCGCCAGCAGTGGAGCCTCACCCGCCCCGAGCCCTTCCGCGCGTCCCTCGGGATGGAAGGCACGCTGGAGCGCGCCCGCGAGCGCCGGCGCTCCTCGCTGGTCGACCCGCCGGACCCGCTCGTGGGCAGCGCCCCGGAGGGGGCGCACAACAAGCGCCGGCGCCGGTCGGTGCGGGCCATCGAGCAGGGCGTCGACGACCAGCAGGTGCTCGACATCAACCGCGCGGCCGCCCTCGGCCTGGCCTCGCAGGCGCTGCCAGCGGCCGCGCCCCCGCCCCCGCCTCCGCCCCCCAGCGAAACGCCGGCGCCCCTCCCGGCGTTCCACTTTGAGCCACGCAAGGGCCGCGGAGCGCGCAGGTTCAGCTACTCCGAGCTGGCGGCGCGCCGTGGCGGGGCCGCGCCGCCCCTCCGCGACACGCTGGAGGCGTGACCGGCGCGAGGCCGCCTCAGGCGTAGCGCAGCGACCCCCCAAACGTCTCCATCGCCGCTCGCCCGAGTGCGGACGGGCGGGCGGCCGCCGCGGGGAAGGCCCTGTCGAGGTACTGCGGCGACGGCACAAAGCGAGCACATTCGCCCCCTGCCGGACCCTCGAGCGACGACCACGCGCCCACCTCGCATCCAACAGCCCGCGTGCTCTCGCGTGCCCGCTCCCTCCCTCAGACCCTCCGTGCGTCGACGCGATGGCACGCACCAAGCAGACCGCGCGCAAGTCGACGGGTGGCAAGGCGCCGCGCAAGCAGCTCGCGACGAAGAATCCCAAGGCGATGCGCGAGCATAACGGCGTCAAGAAGCCGCACCGGTACCGGCCCGGTACGGTGGCCCTCCGGGAGATCCGGCGCTACCAGAAGTCGACGGATCTCCTCATCCGCAAGCTTCCCTTCCAGCGCCTCGTGCGCGAGATCGCGCAGGACTTCAAGAACGACCTCAAGTTCCAGTCGTCGGCAGTCGTCGCGCTTCAGGAGGCGGCGGAGGCGTACCTCCAGGGCCTCTTCGAGGACACGAACCTATGCGCCATCCACGCCAAGCGCGTGACGATCATGCCCAAGGACATGCAGCTCGCGCGCCGCATCCGTGGCGAGCGCGCCTAGGTGGTGACCGTGAGGCGAGCGTGATGCGAGCGTGTGGCGAGCGTGATGCGGGACGAGGACCGGCGAGAGGGGGAGGGGCTGTACGTCAGCCACGCAATAAGAAGGACCACCTCGTAGCCAGTAGACTCGGTTCTTGGTAATCGTTTGGCCTCTCGCCTCCCTAAAAATGAGCATCCGTCGCGCCCCCACGCGCCCCCCCGACGACACGCGAGAGCGCCGCGCTCCCGTCGACGTCGGCGCCCTCACCCGCTCCTTCGCGGACGTCCTCCGCGCCGGACCGGTGGTGCCGCCGCGGTCGCCCGCCGTACGACTGCCCGCCGCGCCCGCCATCGAAGCCTACCCCCCGAGGCAGCGGCCCATCGTCATGGGTCCCACCCACAACACGTGGGAGGCCATGCGCGACTACGTTATGCGCTGCGTGCTCAGTGTCCAGAACGCCGGCGTACCCGACTCCTGGCCGTATCAGACGGAAGAAGACGTGTGGTCGATGTCGAGCGCCGGCGCCACGACGGCGGCGCACAACTTGTCGCTCGCGCCGTACGCGGCCTTGATGGTCCTGCGGTCCAGCGACAGCAACAGTGCGTACGGCGAGCCGTTCCGGTTCGTGATGCGCCCCTCGCGCGCACAGGCGCCCGGCCGGTTCGTCCTATGCGAGGACCACGCGCCCGGCACGCCCTCGGGGCAGCAGAAGACGATGTGGTACTTCGAAATCGACTCGCTCACGATCGACGGCGCGTTCGCCAATTACCCCGCGACCTCGAAGTTTATCCGCTTTGGGTTAACGCTACGGCCGGCCAACGCGGACTGGGACGCGCACAAACTTTCCACGCCCCCGGCCGAGGCCTTCGCCAAGGGGTACACCGATGACTACGACTACTCAAGGCGCGAGACCGGCCACGAGATGAAGCACCCATTGGCGAACCAGCCGCGCTCCACCCGCCTAGAGATCAACCACTCGACGGGCGATGACGCCAAGCCCGCGACCGTCGGCACCAGCCGGGTGGTCGTCGAAGCGGGCACCGAGTGGCTCGAAGAGTTGGAGAAGATCATGCAGCCAGACTCTGCGTCAGGCCTGGCGCATCTGGCCGACACGGCCGACAACCCTGTCACGAGATACCCCCTCATCCCTACGCCGAAGTTCAACCAGTCCTTCTGGCTGAGCAGCATTGAACGCCCGCCCGCGCCCGGCGCGATGGCGCTCTCGACGGCCCTCGTGCACGCAATCTCGGACGCGATCATGCGGGCGATCACCCAAAAGGTCGCCGCGACGTGGCCGCGCAGCGTGACCGAGTGGGCCATCGACGAGGCGATGGCGCGGCAGATCGCCCAGGAACGCGCGGCGGCGGCGGCGGCGGCGGCGGCATTGCCGAGGGCCCGGACGCTCTTCCACGACGACGCCATGCACGCCGCGCACATCGTGGGCGGCGAGGACGAGGCCAGGTCGCACGGGGACGACGGAGACTGGCGCCGTCGGCGCTAGCACGGCGGCGCCGGCGGAGGTAGGGCTCGGAGTGTGTGCGGGGCTGTGAGCCGCGCGGATCTGCACGATGCCCCCACGCGACGGGGTAGCCGCGAAGGAGCAGCCGGGCCTAGCTTCGGCGACACTAAAGACGATGACGTGGGCGAACGGGACCAGTGGGGTGCAGGCGGGTGGGGGGACGGGCGGGGGGACGGGCGGGGGGACGGGCGGGGGGACGGGCGGGGTGAAGAGCGCCTATGCGCCGGTGCATGTAAGGGACGGAGCCGACGGGACCGACGGGACCGACGGAACGGACGGCGACGATGAGTCGGGCGAGGAGGACGGTGAGGACTTGGTGGTCCTTCCGGTGCCGGCGCCGCCGTCGGCCTGCGCGCGCTGCTCCTCACTCATCGCGCTCGTCGCGCTCCTTGTCGTCGCCGTCCTCGGCGTCGACGCGACGGTCGGGAGGCTCGACCGAGGCGGTGGCGGCGGCTTCCCGACAGAGACCGTCAACGCGGCAGGCGCATTTGCCTCGCTGTTCGAACGGGTCGAGAACGTCTCGCATCGGACGAAGGCCTCGCTGCAGATGGGGGCACGCGACGCCACGCGCGCGGCACGGCTGCGTGCCGCAGCTCGACTTAGAAGCGGGCCGCGACCGGCGCCGCCGTCGCCCCTCCCCCCACCCTCACCGCCGCCGATGAGGGGGGCCGAGTTGCGCAACGACACGAGTGCATAGGAGTGTCGGAGCGTCGGAGTGTGTGACGGCAGCGCGGGACTGCGTGTCGATGTGGCGATGTGTCGATGTGGCGCTGTGGCGCTGTTCGGTGGGGAGAGAGAGGACGTGGGGTTTATTAGGCGATATAAGTATCAAAAAAACAAGACCGACCCATGCACCCACGCACTCACTCCGCGTAGAGGCCGACGATGCGCGCCGCGAGCGCCGGGCCGAGGGCGCGCGCCTTCTTGGCGTGCGGGCCGCCGCACTTGGTCGCCGCGAGGTCGGCGGCGCTCGCGTGGCGCAGCGCGCGCAGCGAGCGGTAGCGCGTCGCCACCGCGTCGGCCTTGTCGTCGGACATGCCCGGGATGACGGCGAGCATCGCGCGGTAGAGCGCGGCCGGCTCGTCGAGGTTCTCGCGCTTACGCTTCTTCGCCGAGCCGGCGGCGACGCGGCGCGCGCTCGCCGGGTCGAGGCCGCCCGCGGCGAGCTGCTCGGCGAGGTAGCCGACGCTCGCGGCCGAGTGCGCGCCGTCGCGTGTGCGCAGCACGGCGATGCCGTCGCGCATCTGCGTCTTGAGCACGGCGGCATTGAGTGCCTTGTTCGAGATGCCGTGCGTTTTGCCGTCGAAGCCGACGAGACCGCCCTCGATGAGGTAGACGAGGTGGCAGCCCTCGGCGGCGCCCTCCGAGCCGAGGAAGCGCGCCTTCTGCTCCTTGTACCGCCCGTCGACGACCGAGGCGGCCCAGTCGTTCCACGTCTTGCGCTCGACGAGCAGGCGCTGCCCTCCGGCGACGAGCGCGACGTCGCCGAGGTCGAGCCGCTCGCGACGGACGACGTGTGCGCCGAGCTGCGCGAGGAGCGCGTCGTGCAGCGGCGTCTCGGCCGCATTCGTGTCGACGACCACGTCGAGCTTCGCCGCCGCGCTCATGAGGAAGAGGGCGAGGGCGTGGGCGGTGGGCGAGGACAGGAAGGGGGAGCGCCTCCGACAGCCGTCGGTCCGCGTGGCCCTAGCCTGTGCGGTTAGCGCGATCGTGGGAAAGCCCTTGCGCACTGCGGCCACCGCTCGCCTCATTCCGCACCTGTCGCAATAAGAGTGGCACCGGAACGAGCCACTACGTGAACCGTCGGACGGGCAATCTCGTCCATATGGAGCGCAAGGGAGTGTACATGGACGTGAATCGCCGCCGCCGGGCCGAATACGGCATGAAGGAAGACCCGTCGACAACGGCGTACGATCACGCGGCGGACACAGACTATGTCCGACGGAACACCCGTCTTCAGTTGGGCCTCGGCGTGCTCCTCGTAGCGAGCCTTGGCTGGGCGATCGCCATGACGGCGGTCTACGTGAACAGAACGAACAGAACGACCGTTATGGAGAGTTTGGCTGAACCTACCGGTCTCGAGGGCAGTAATGAGACGCTGCGATATCTCGAGGACAAACTGGCAATGGTCAAGGTTCGAGAGAAGATCTACGAGGTGGAAATCGAGATGTTCAAGAAGAGGCTCTGCTACAGGCCAACCGAACTCATCACCGGCTTTTTCGCGCACCAGTCAAACAACGGCGAGCGGGTTCTATTCAAGGTCTACAAGGCGGAGACCATTACCAACAATTTTCCATTCGGTCTATCTATTCCACGAAAGAACCGGGGCGCCAATGGCTCCCTTGCGGTTATGAATGGCACCATGATCAACCACGTAGAACTGCGCACGTCGCGGGGCGATTGGCTCCTTCACGACATATTTGTTGCCGATGTTGACTACAATACTTCAGAATTCAACCATGCCGCCTACGACTACTTCTCCGTGTCGGGGCCCGGTCTACGCCACATACTTCAATCGCAAAACCTACAGGGAACTGTTAATACGTGGAACAGTCTTCAAGCACAGTTCACATACCCGGAGATATGCTACGCAGCCCCCCATCTACCCCCAGCTGCGCCTCCTCTTTCCAATGCATCGGGGGCGTTCATGGCGCGCAACGACGGGACTGTCGCGAACATCACCGAAACGCCCGAACCAGATGCGAACTTCGGGCTGCTGATCGACGACATATCTCAGGCATGGGCGCAGGACTTTACCGACTGCGAACGGATCTGGTACAACGGCGCACTCACGAGCTATTACTCGTTTACCTACACCAAGAATACCTTGGGCGCCAAGTTCAAACTAAATACTAAATACTATGTCAACGAGAGAATGGGTGCAATTCTCGATATCATGCCGTCCGACATAGATTTAGCTTACTCGGTCCTCCTTGGTAATGAGGACGAAAAGGCGGACCCGAGCACGTGGCACGCCGACGACGCTGCGTTCTATACGAAGCCAACCAGTATGGAGTCGGCATTCATGAATAAGTACGGGACGCCCATCATAACCGGCACCGCTACCGGCCTCACCGTGACGGGCTTACTGAAGATCAAAAAACTGAGGAAGGAACTCGCGAGGATTGCTGCGAAGGTGGCCGAAAAGGCACAACTGTTGGCTGAAGCTGCGAAGCGCGCAGCTGCTGAAGCTCTAGAAAGGGCCGCCGAAAAGAGGGCTGCTCGAGCCGCCGCAAAGGAGGCAGCAGAGGCCGCTGTTCGAGAAGCGGAAAAGCAGGCAGCAGAGGCCGCTGCTCGAGCCGCCGCAAAGGTGGCCGCAGAGGCGACCGCCGAAGCAGCAGAAGCAGCGGCCGAGGCGGCCGCCGAACAAGCAGCGGCCGAGGCGGCCGCCGAAGCAACGGCAGAAGAAGTATTAGCTGCTGCTGCAGAAGAAGCAGCAGCAGCAGTTGCCGAGGCCCTCCTCATCGCCGTCTGCTTTCCTGGACACGCAACCGCTGACTGTGAGTCGGGGTCGATCCGCATGGAGGAGTTGCGCGTCGGAGACAGGTGCCGCGATGGTACGGGCGAGTTCCAGACGATCTACATGATCTCACACTCCGAAGCCACCTCGACGGCCGCCTACGTTCGCCTCCGCACCGAGACGAATCACACGCTCGAGCTAAGCGCCGGGCACTACCTTCCTGTGGGAGGGTCGCCGACACGAGCGGAGAGTGTCCGCGTCGGAGACGTCGTCGAGACGACGGGCGGCAGGACGCTCATTGCGAGCATCGAGCACGTGAAGCTCGTCGGCATCTTCAACCCATACACTACTTCTGGATCTCTCATCGTCAACGGAGTGCACGCCCTGTGCTGCTCCGACTCGTTCCTGGACCCCTACCTGCCCGAGTCCGCCATCCCCGCGACGTGGCAGGTGCTGCTGGCGCCGGTGCGCTGGCTGCAGTGGATCGCGCCACAGAAGATGAAGCGTTTCCACAAGGACGTAAACGGCATGGAGATGTCGGGCGACATAGGCCGTGCATTGGCCTCGTTTGTGGCAGCGTAGTCGACGGGTGCGTGTGTGCGTGCGGGGTGAGGCCAATGGGGGGAGCATGAGGAGCGGGGCCGAGAGGAGCGTGTCCGGTGTTTTTGAGTGCTTTAAATCGACGGGTTAACAAAAAAACTCTCCACACACCACCGCACAGAGACCCTTCCACACCCAAACGTCGAAGCCGACGCCCTCTCACTCAGAGGATGACGCAGCGCCGAGCGAGCCCCGCCGTCGTCGACTCGAGGGCGTCGAATGGCACCGCCTCCTTCGAGTCGCCGGCCTCGAGGTCGTCGGCCTCGCAGCCGTCGTTGGCGTCGGAGCAGCGCTCGGACGGGCGGGCCGCGTCCTGCGTGTCGGTCGCGCGCTTCTTGCGTGGGACGCGCTTGGGGACGGCGGCGTCTCCCTTCTCATTGAGCAGGATCACCTCGAACTCGCCGGTGGCGGGCGTGGGCGGGGCGGGCGCCACCGCGACGACGACGTCCTTCGGGGCCGCGACGTTCTTCTCGGCGTCTTCGTTGACGACGTCCACGGCCGCGGCGCGCACCAGTGCGTCGGACGCCGAGGCGATGTGGACGAAGAGCACGCGCACGGAGGGCTGGCTGGCGATGTGCACGAGGTCGTAGTGCTCGGTGCCGGTGCGGTCGGCCGCCGCCTTTCGCGAGACGACAACCTCCTCGTCGCTCAGGGCTGCCGTCGCGTCGACGCGACGCGGCAGAGCTTGAATCGCCTCGGGGCGCGTCACCACGAGCGTGCCCGCGCGGTAGAAGGTGCACGACGCGATCGTGTTCGGGCGGTCGGTCACCACGTTGTTGACGTAGGTGATGGCCGCGCGCTGGCATCCGGTGCGCAGCGCGGCGACCAGCGCGTCGTTGTCGAGACCGATGTAGTCGTCGTCGGGGGGCGCTCTCCCTTCGGGGGCACTGTCGCTGCGGGGGCGCATCGACATGCGTCGCGGCGTGGAGGGGGGGCGTGCACGGGTGTGGAGACGGCGGGGGGAGCTCCTCGCGTGGCCATTAGCGTTACGGAACCCCTCTTCCGTCGACTCGGCGCGCGGCGCGTGCGTCCTTCGCTTTCGCGTGTTACGGGAAAACAGACTCGGTCTTCTTGTTTACAAACGAACAACACGCACCCCCCTACTGGCCCCTCTCCCCTACCGCGCACCCAGTGCCGCGGCGAGGGCGTGGACGGCGTCGCATACGGGCTGGAGGTGCTCGTCGCTCTCCTCTTCCGCGTCCTGTATGTCGGAGAGGAGCGAGTCGACGCGTCGCGCGTCGCTTCGGCTCGACTCGCCGAGGACCGCCACGAGCATCGGCACGGAGTTCTCGGTGCGCAGCGCGACGGCGGCGGCGGTGCGCACGACGGACCGACGCCACGCGACCCGGATCGCATCCGAGAGCATCGTCGTCTGACACGCCGTGGCGAGAGCCCCCGTCGTCTCGCGCTGCAGCCCGTCTTCGCGCTCGAGGGCGTCGAAGGGGGCCGTCAACGTGTGCGGCGGGAGCACGGCGAGCAGGGCGCCGTACTCGTCGGCCGTCAGGGCCAGGTCGGTGACGGTAGTATTCCCCATATCCCGCAGGAAACGAGCTCCGAAGAGCACGCCGATTGCGGACCGCGGGTCTCGCAGCGCCGAGGCCATTGCGAGGCGGAGGGCCTCCTCCTCGGTGAGGCTGTGCGGTACGACCGCTGCGGCTCGTGCCAGTATCGCCCTCCTCGCGGCAACGTCGGGGGGCACCGCGGCGTCGCCCTGGGTAGGGAGCGCGTGCGTCAGGTCGACGCGGAACGTGCGGTCCGCGGCGTCGCTCTCGTCCATCGGCTCCTCCGGTGCGCGGCGCGTGTGCGTGTGTGCGTGTGCGTGTGCGTGTGCGTGTGTGTGCGTGCGTGGACGCTGCACCAGGCACCGGGCTCCGAGCTCCGAGCTAGCGTACGTTTATTTGGTGTAGCGTGGGACGAGCCCAGTTATTAGATAGGTGTCCCCTCGCACGCCCCTTCCCGCTCCACCCCCCACCTTCTTAGGAACTTCTCGAGCACCCGGCGGCACCCCTCGTCCGCTGCACCGTGGCCTTGCGCAGCGTCTCTGTCTCCCCCCGGAGCTTGTGCGCATAGCACGCCGTCCACGAGTCGGGCGCGCAGCGGCTGATCGCGCCGCTCCATAGCGCGTCGAGGTCGTTGAAGGGCTGCTGCGCGTTGGTGTACACCCACCCCTCGAGTTGCGCGACGACGTAGTCGAGGCACGCGAGCACGCCAGCAGTGGGGGCGACACGAAAGGGCGCCGCGTGGGGCTGCCACGCCAGGTGTCGCAATCCGTGTAGGAGGCCGTCGCGCACGCGGGCGATCGGCACGTCAAGGAGCGCGTGCGTGTCGAAGCCGGCACTCCCGGCATTCTCCTCGCTCGCGTGGCTCTCCTGCGGAGGGTCGGCGAATCGATCGAAGCGGTGCACGCCGTCGTGGCGCACGGAGAGAGTGCATCCGAACGTGTGGCACCGCGCCGCCTCGGCCGCCGATCCGGCCGCGCCGGGCTCCGTCTCCGGACGGGCCCGCTTCTTGGTAGGGAGGGGCTGCTCGTTCGCGGTGTGGTTCCCGCGGTCACTGAGCGGCCCGAGCCCGCCCTCTTCCCCCAGCGCGCCGTCGACGGCGTAGGGTCCGGTGTCGGCGAGCATCTGCTGCGCGAGCGCCCTCGACTGGCGGAAGATGTACCGTCGCATCGCCCGGAGCCGCTCAACCTCCTCGATACACGCCTTGTACCGCGGGGCGTACTCGGCGCGCTGGCGCGCGATCGCTTCGTAGGCGCGCACCATCCGGACGTCGTCCTCGATCGTGGGGCATGGCAGAAGCAGCTCCTCTTCGGAAGGGTCCCCGGACGACTCCCCTGGCCCGGCTGGCTCGGGGCCCGGGGCGGGGGTGGTCTGCCAGGCGGCGCCCGATGGGACGAGTGGGTTGATGCTCTCGACGCCGCCGCTGGCGACGTCGGCGTCCTCGGCGTCGTCGAGAGCCGCGGCCCCGTGCGTGCTGCAGCGTTCCCGTGCGGCGTCGCGTGCACCCATCGTGTGGACGGACGGACGAAACGGGACGCTTGACGTTTGGTGAGGGCGCGCCGATTGACGACCCAGGGCCCGGCTCCGGACGATGGCTCGCTTTCTTCGCCCCTCCTACCCCCACCCCCTGGCCCCCCCTGGCCCCCCCTGGCCCCCTCCCCCTGGCCCCTCCCGCGCCCAATCCCCTCCCCGACGACGGTCACACCTCGAGTGGGTGGAGCAGGCCGAGCGCGCCGCGCCCGCCCTTCGATCCCGCCGTCGCACGGGTAGGCATCGCGAACCCGCCGCCGCCGCCGCCGCCGTCGGCGCTGGCGCGATCGCCGAAGAGGCGGCGGCGCGTCGCCGAGAACACCGAGCCGCTCGACCCACCCGACTCGCTCGATTCGTCTGGCGTCCCCTGTCTCGCGAGCGTCCGCGGCAGCCGGACGCGCGTCGTCTTCGCCATCGCGGCCGCGCCCGACATGTGCTCGACCACGCGCGAGGCGTTCGCGTGCGCCGCGACCCGCCGCCACGCGTTGTTGGCCGCCGCCCCGATCGCGCGCGCGCGCATCCGCCGCCCCGAGGAGAGCCCGCTCCCGAAGTCGGACCACTCGCTGTGCATGCCGCCGCCGCAGCGGATGGTCGCCTTCTTGGTCTGCGCCGACTGCTGCTGCACATTCTCGTCCTGCAGGTGCTTGTCGCGCTCGGCGATGTAGATGTTGAGCCACGTGCGGATCTGCGGGTTGATCTGCTCGATGCAGGCCCAGTCCTCCTTGTAGAGCACGCTCGCCTCGCAGAAGCGGAGCGCGCGCACGGTCACGGACGACGGCTCGTCGTCGCTCAGCAGCGCCGACTCGCCGAAGGCGGCGACCGCGAGCAGCACGACGAGCATCTTGCCGTTGCGCGTCGTCTCGACGGCGCCCTTCATCAGCAGGAAGAGGCCGACGCCGAGCGTGCCCTCCTTGACGAGCATCTCGCCGGGCATCACGAGGCACGGCTTGAGGCGCTGCACGATGAGCAGCATCTCCTCCTCGGCGCAGAGCCAGAAGAGCGGCAGCTGCACGAAGATGGGCTTGTGCATGATGAGGCTGATCTGCATGCGCATCGCGCGCGGCAGGCCGACGAGCACCGACTCGTGGTCGAGGATGTTCATCGAGGTCTGGTGGAAGCGGTAGTACGAGAGCACGCGCCGGCGCACGTTCGCCGGCAGGTGCTTGCGGCGCATGTAGCGCGCGATCGTCTGCAGCAGCCGCGTCGCCTCCGAGCGCTGCGCCTGGATCTCGCTGATCGCCGTCGTCGCCGAGCCGACGATGCCCGCCATCGTGATGAAGCCGAGGACGGTGATCGTGTCGCCGAAGACGAGCTGCACGAGCGTGTTCGGCTCGGGGCGCATCGTGAGGCACGTGGTGCCGATCGCCCAGCTCGCGGCGTACGCGTAGCGCACGCCCGCCGAGCCGAGGAGCACGCTCGCCGGCGGCACCCACGGCTCGCGCGTGTCGAAGATCGGGGCCTGCGCCCCCGCCGCGTTCGTGCGCACCGAGATGAGGATGTACAGGCACGCCGTCCAGTGCCAGATCAGGAAGAGCGACGCGACGAGCTTGAGCAACGAGAGGAGCGACGGGTTGATCGCCGTGTCGCCCAGGTTGCGCGCGTCCGCCTCGGTCGTCGAGACGCCCATCCGGTACATGCGCACCAGCTTGCACATGCGCAGCGCGTCGACGGCGGCGTCGCTCGCGCCCGACGCACGCATGATCCAGTCGAAGGGGGTCGCCGAGAGTGCGTCGAGCGTGAACATGCCCTGCAGGTAGCGCGCGCGGATGTGGCGCGGCGAGGTGACGACGATGTCGCGCAGCGAGTCTTGGTACGCCGTGACGAACGTGAGCAGCACGTCACACACGAAGAGCAGGTCGCACGTGCCAGCGACCCCCTGCGTGGTCGGCCCCTCGTAGAGCACGCCGCACGAGATCAGTGGTGCGACGATGACGGTCACCACCGTGCTCACGCTGACGAGGGTCGTCCACACGGAGCGCGCGTTCCCTTCGGAGCGCACGATGTACCACCGGTCGCGGCTCATGTCCGCCGTGTTCGCGAGCCCCTCGAAGAGCGCGCGCCGGCTCTTGCTGCGCAGCTCGTCCTGCAGCTTGAAGTCGACGCCCATCTTCTTAGGCGCCACCGTCTCGCGCGACCCCCGCCGCGCGTTCGCCATCGACGAGCGTCGACGCCCGTCGCCCTTCGGGTCGACGGGGAGCTCCGCGTCGACCGAGCTGCGGCGGCGCTGCGCGCGCGAGGCCTTGGCATCGTCGCGTGCGCCGCGCTTCTCCATGCCGATCTGCTCGGCGATCTGCAGCTGCTTCATCGCGTAGAGCGTCTCGGCGATGCCGAGGTCCCACTCGAGCTGGTCGCGCAGCTCCTGTCGGTCGGGCGCGTCGGGGGCACCGTACGCCTCCTCCTCCTCGAGGTAGCCGCCGCCACCGCCGTACTCGCGAGGGGCGCCGTCGATCGTCGAGTGGAGTGGAGGGAACACGGGAAACGCAGGAACCGCCGCCGCCTTCTTTGGCGCCGCCCCGTCGCCGTTGAGCGCGTGCGCAAACGCGGCGACGGCGGCCTTCGCGACCGCAGGCACGTCCCCCTCCAGGCCCTCGGCTCCGTTCGCGCACGGGGCACTCTCGTCCTCCGCGATTGTGGAGGTGGCGTGCGACGGGACGTGCGACGGTCGCTGGCGTCGGTGCGACTCGAGGGCGTGCGCGCCGTCGCGAATCGCATCGAGCGTGAAGTGGCCCATCGCCGGCTGTCCTCGCATCATCATGAGTGCCATGGGTGCTCGGCGCGCAGTTCCCCACGCGTGGTGCGGGTGGCCGGCCGACGAACGGCAGGAGGGGCGGCAGGAGGGGCGACCGGAGGGACGCGAGCCTTCTGTGTGACGCGCCGACACCACCGTGACGCCCCGCTCGCGCCTTCGACGCGTCGCCTCGACACCGTCCAGGAATCCGATAGAGTGAGGAGTAAGTGGGGCTACCGCAGCCTGTGGCGGCGACATGGTCGAGTCGATCGCGTCGGGCATGAGTGGCACAGCGCAATCGCTGCACTTGAGGTGGGGGAGTGGGTCCGGAGCCGCGCAGGCCGCGCAGGCCGCGCATCTTACATAGGTGGCCTTCGCATCGGCCATCGTCGTTGCGTGACCCCGCCCACTCGTCGACGGCGTCGGTCGAACGGGGGAATGGACCCTCGACTGTTAGCGCAACCTGCCCCTCCGAGGCCCGGCCCCCAGCCGTCGATATCCAGATCGCCACCCACGAGATCAAGCGGGTGGGTCTCGCAAGTTTGGCCCCGTGGCGTAAACCCCACACACTTCCAGGTGCAACACCCCGTTTTTATAGTTTAGTAACCGTTACGGCGAAGCCTACGACGGCCCCGGGGGTTTCTGCCCACCGAACATCATGTTAAATATGTCGTCCATCACCACGCGCTCCTCAAGGTCCCGCAACCAACGCTCTATCTGCTCGTGCGTCTTGGGTGCCTTCTCCAGGAGCGCGGCCTCCGCCGTCGCTTCCTGCAGCTTGCTGCGCATCGCCGCCTCAACCTGGACGTGCTGCCACTGGGCCTGCAGATCGTCCGGGATGGCGTCGTACACGCGATCGCCGACCACTGTCACCATGGGAGTCGAAGTCGGTGGCGCGCTCATCGTCCTCTTGCGCCGTCCGCCCCCTCTCCTCCTCCGTGTCTGATAGCGTACGTCCTCAACGTGTCTGGGGTTGGTGTGTCGCTGCCCTCTCGGCCACCCCGGGCCTTTTTGGTGCTCGGCGTCGAAAGTGTCGGGAAGCGTTCCTCACGAGCTTAAACGGGCTAAGCTCACGAGGAACGCTTCCCGGGGTGGCGGCGAAGGGCGTGCCCGGCCCCTTGAGTCCGGGCGTCCGGGAGTTCGCTATCCCGGACTCGCCTCCCTCGGCGTCGGCCTCCACGCCCGCACACGATGCAACACTCGAAGCTCGCACGTCTCCTGGGCGTGGAGAAGCCCAAGCGGCGGAAGCCGCGCGTCGCGGCCGCGGCGTCGTCGGTGCCGATCCCTCCAGCGGCGGCGCCACCGAGGGAGGAGGCGTCCCCGGTCGCTGCGGCGTCCGGCACCGGGCCTTTCGTGCCCGACCCCGGCCATCGCACGGGCTGGCTGTTCCTGTTCTACGACAGCTACGCCGCCCGCACGGGCACGGGCCAGCGCCTGGTGGTCAGCTTCTTGCCACAGGCGTCGCTTCCGTCCGAGGCGGCCGCGTGGCGAAGGGCCCACGCCGTCGATGGCCGGATCGTAGTGGGCAAGGATTTGCCGTCGGCGGTCTCGTCGGGGCTCGGGGCGCTCATCGATTTTGGCGAGCCGTTCGCGCCACCGCGCGTGGTGTCCTGCGTCGTGGATGCGACGGGTCGCGACGCCTTCGCCGCGCTGCAGGCCACCGAGTCCGATTCCGAGGCGGGCGCCCACCAGGAAGACGGCGAGGAGGACGAGGACGAGGAAGACGGCGACGCCGAGGGCGACGACGAGGAGAACCCGGAGTGGGACTCGTGAGGGCGCGGGGTAGGGATGGGGGAGGGAGAGGGGGTGGGGGGAGGGGCGCAGGGGCGCAGGGGAGGAGCGCAGGGGAGGAGCGCAGGGGAAGGGCGGGCGTGTGGGACCGGAGGGGCGCTATCGGCCACGGCACCATATGGGACGCGTCCGGGCCCTGTACAATAGCGAGCCGCCCTCTCCGCCATCCAGCGTAGCTCTGGCTGTGGCGAACGGACGGAAGGAACCCCGAGCGTTATGCACGGCGCAGGCGCGAGTGCGTGTAAGGCCGTCTCGAGTGCGGGCGCCGTCGAGACCGGCGGCGCTCGTGCCGACATGGAGAGGGTAGCGAACGAGTTTTATCTCCTCGGCGCCTCGGCGCATACCGGATCCCGGACCGGGCCCCTGCCCCCCAAAAAGGACCCAGCGCCCCTCAATGCCCAGCCGCCGCCACCCGCAGTCCCCAGCACCCAGAACGTCCATCGTCTGCGCCAGCTGATGGCGCCAGCGACGCCAAGCGTCGAGAAGGAGGTCCCCGACGGCGCCGACTTCCTCGTGTGGGACACCGAGACGTCGGGCATCGGCGCGGGCGACGTCGTCGTGCAGCTCGCGTGGGCCATCTGCTCCGAGGGGGGCGAGGTGCTGCGGAAGTACGACCGCCTGTGGAAGCTGCCGCCGCGCCGGAAGATCGGGTGGGGCGCGTTCAAGGTCCACGGCATCAGCGCGAGTCGGGTGGCGGCTCGCGGCTACACGGCCGCGACCGAGGTGCGGGCCTTCGTCACGCTCGTGCGCGCGATGCGCAAGCGCAAGCTGCGCGTCGTCGCGCACAACTCCTCCTTCGACATGCGCATGCTGAAGCAGACGGCGCGCGCGCACGGCGTCGACGACGCGGGCGTGGACGCCCTCGACAAGCGCGACTTCTTCTGCACGATGGGCGCGGCGCGCGACAACTGCGGGCTGCGCAACAAGGCAGGCCGCAAGCGCAACCCGTCGAACGCCGAGCTCTACGAGCGGCTGCTCGGCAAGCCGCCGGAGGGCCGCCTGCACGACGCCCTCGCCGACATCATGGTGACGGCGGCCTCGTACGCCGCCGGGAGGCGCAGGCGCTGGTGGTAGGGCCGTCAATAGAGGGTCCGGTCGCGTCCCGGAGCCCGGGTCCGTGCCCGGGCAGGGGCCCGGTATTCGGGGCATGGATTCCGCGCTTTTGCGAGCGCTTGGTCGTTTTGAGGGAGGCGCTCGCTTTGTGCTTGGTGAATCTTGCACCACGTTTTGTATGGTCACATAGGGGGAATTTTGGTGCCCTTTTCGGCCTTTCGCGCTCGCTTTTGGGCACAGAATGTGAACGCGTGACGCCGCCCCACTCCGGGGTCGCTGCGGTCACGGATCGGCCCGTTCCCGTGGCCGCCACAGGCCCGGAGTGGGGC